>MDTG01130357.1_pt1 | contig 258513 bp, 208 predicted proteins | sample 811421 | NCBI WGS metagenome assembly MDTG01 (sample SAMN05326645, study PRJNA326480) | marine metagenome | isolation source: seawater | place: Pacific Ocean: South East | collected 2011
GCTTGCGATAGTTATGTTTGGGCAGGCAATGGAATGACCTACACTGCAAGTGGAATTTATTCTGATACTTTACAAGCAGCTAATGGTTGTGATTCGATTAGTTCAATTGATTTGAAGATTAATTTGTCTACATCATCTACGCAAAGTATTACAACATGTGATACTTACACTTGGCCACAAAACGGCATGACTTACAACGCAACAGGAACGTATTACGACACCATTGTGAATGCTGCCGGTTGTGATTCGGTAATTACGCTTGACTTAACGATTAACAATATCGTTAGAGATACCAATGCCGTGACTGCTTGCCATAGTTACATTTGGGTAAGCAATGGCATGACGTACACCACAAACGGTATTTACTCTGATACCTTACAAGCAGCGAATGGGTGTGATTCAATTGCGAGTATTGACTTGACCATTGACACCGTTGATATTCGAGTTATTCGAAATGGATTTGATTTAACTGCTCAAACAACAGACCCAAATGCAACTTTCCAATGGATAGATTGCACTGCTGATACGGCAATTTTGGGAGCCACATCTAATACTTATACTGCTATTATGAACGGTCAGTACAGTGTAGAGATTACTGAAAACAATTGTGTGGATACTTCTGCTTGTATATCTATTTTGAATGTAGGTTTAGAAGATTCCCAAAAGAAAGAATCTTGGTTTAAACTTTACCCAAATCCAACGAAGGGATCTGTGTATCTTGAAGTTGGGGAGTTTAATCAAACAGAACGAATTCAGATCTTTGATTTACGCGGGGACTTAGTATTGGAATTCGGTCTACAAGGGACTAAGACATTGGTTGATTTAGATGGACTAGCTGCTGGAGTTTACTTTATTCGTTATGGTACAGAAGCGAAGAAATTAATTATCAGAGATTAAATAGGTTTACTTCAAAAATGAACGCTCTGTTGAAAAGCAGGGCGTTTTTTATAGAAGAAAGCTAGCTGATAATAACAATTATTAAAAAAGTGTATGACGCTTCACATGCAAAAGACAAAATCAGATAAATAAGAGTAAAATCAGTTGTTTACCCTATGGAAAGCCATTTTTTCTGCAAATAAGTTTACGCCAAAATAAAATGAGATGAAGAAAGTATTGATTATGGCAAGCTTGCTTATTGCATTTGTAGCTTGTGAAAAAGATGAAGAGGATAATCCAACAACTACACCTACCACCCAAAACAACAATGGTGGTAATAATGGAGGTGGAAACAATGGAGGCGTGAATGTCACATTAAGCAATAGCTATGTGTTTTCTGATGATCAAATAGTGTGCTTTCCCTTAGATAGTACAAATATGTCGATAAACTCCAATGCAATACTTAGTTTGGTAAGTAGGCCTTGTCAGAACAACAGCTCTAAGCTTGATGGCTATTTTAAGTGGCAAACAAGACCTACGCCCGGAACTTATCAGGTAGTAGGTACAGTAGGGCAATTGACTTCTGGTTTTGCTTTAGATACCAATGAGTACTCCATGGTTTTTTATAATCATGGTCCGGCTACTTTGTATGCGGTTTCTGGAACAATTCAAATAAGCAAAAATGCGAGTGATAGTACCAAGCTTGATATGAATTGGACAAATGTAGATATGGCTTATGGCAATGATAGTTCAATCATTCAGTTTAGCGGAAACCTAAAAGGCCTTTAAACTCATTTAGCTTTTCTTGTTCTTCATAGTTGATTTCTAAGTTTAAATTATTGGGGATTGTGTACTTTGCCCAAAATTTAGCTTACAATTATGAAGAACTTCTTTTTTTCTCTTTTACTGCTTCTTACCATTGCTTCATTAAATGCCCAAGATAAAAGAGAGGGGCATTATTGGGATAAAAATGGGGTAAAACGAACTGGAGAACTAAAGCCAGTTTTTGGAACCATTATGTATGGAACTAGGATTAAGTTTTACCAGAACGATGAAAAAGAAGGTAAATGGGGCAAAGATGTGATGGAGAGTTTTGTTTGGGGAACAGATAGCTTCGCCTTAATCCATCATTTTCAAGTGGCTAGTGTTGGTTCCTATTCATCCGATTTTGCCAAGGTGCTTGAAGTAGGAGAAATTGTTTTGTATAAACACTTTCGAAAAGTCAGGCAATCAGCTGGCATGCCAGGCCAAGTGTACATTCCTGTAGCCTATACTGATTACACTTACGTAGTGAAAGCCAAAGGAGAAGAAAAGTATTACGGAATCTTTAGCAAGAATCAATTCAAAAAGTACTTTTTACCCTTGATATTAAAAGACATGGAGCTCACAGAAAAAGTGCTTGACATGAAGAAGCGCGAATGGCTAGACCATATTCCTCAGTTTGTTAGAGAGTTTAATGCGAAGTATTGAATTGGTGGTTTTCTTAGTTTTTGATCAGCTTGTGACTGCTTATTTGTTGGTTTTCTAATTGCAATTGCAAGAAGTAAATTCCATTGGGCAAGCTTAAGGTATTCAATATTCTTGAAGTACCTGAAGGGTTTTCTTCAAGTTGAATAAGCCTTCCATTGATATCATAAAGTTGATAACTTAAAATAGTAGAATTGGCCTCAATAGTAAACTGATTATGAAAGGGGTTTGGGAAGATGTTAATTTTAGATGCATGATTAGACTCACTTTGAGGAATAGATACTAAAAAGCTTACATCCCAAACTTGTGCATAAGAAGGGTGATTTGTGTCAAAAGAAGATGCACCACTAATCGTTTCTCCTAAAGAGTCAATCGCCACCTCATGACCAAATCGGCCTCTTTGTGTGCCATCTATGTCATAACCTCTTTGGTGCCAATTGTTGCTGTTGTATTCAAATACACGCATATGCCCGGAATTAAATGCTGTGCCGGCATTGTTCTCAGCCCCTCCAACCAACACAGTGCCGTCGTATGATAATTCAAAAGATTTTCCCCATCCATCTCCAAAGTTTTCTGGTAAAATATCGCTTCCTCTTTGTTGCCACACTGCATTTACAGAATCATAAGTAAAGACTTGAATTTTATTGCTTATTTGTGTGTTATTTATGGGAACATTATTTCCAAGCGCAAATACGTTCCCATCTCCACTTAAATGTACATCAATTCCCAACTGATGATAATTATCTAAGCCAATAAATGGATTTCCTTTGATGACCCAAGCAGTGCCATTCCAAACATAAACAGCTGCTTTGCCAGCATAGGAAAGAGAACCTACATTTGCTGTTGGTGCACCAACAGCAACTACGTTTCCATCGGCACTTATGCTAACAGCTTGTCCAATATTATCTGTATTTCTACCACCTAATATGGGGCTGCCCTTTAAACTCCAGCTATTGTTTACCCATTCATATATATATACCCTGCCTCTACTACCGGTTGTTGCATTTACTCTTCCTTGAGGTACACCAATAACTACTGTATTTCCGTCGGCACTTAGCTCTATATCTGCACCCAATAAGTAATCGTTACCACTTGGCGTAAAATCGCTGCCTTTTTGAATCCATTGATTATTGATGAGTTCATAAACCCTAGCAATCCCTAGAAAGCTTTGAGCTGTTGATGAAGAAACAGCAAGTACATTGCCTTGTGCATTCAGGTCTACTTTGTATCCAAAAAAATCGAAAGGACTGCCGTATACTACCTGACCTAAAGGTAACCAAGTATTAGCCTGTCGTTGAAAAACTTTGATGCTTCCGCAAGCTCCACAAGAATCGTTGTTGTTTGGTGTGCCTATTACAAACACATCTCCTTTGGTATTTAAATCTGAAGAAACACCAAGGTATTCATCATTTCTTGAAGCTAAAAAGTTTGAACCGATTTGTAATTGAGCATTTGCCACAAATGCAATCGCAATGCAGAATAGTGTGCTTAAAAAATACTTCATGAGGTCTTGTTTTTTCAGGATAAATAAAGTTAAGAATTCTTTGAGAAGTGGGTTTTAATTATATGCTAGTTTTTTTGCTTTTCTCGACTCGGCCTTTTCTTGGTTTGGATGGTTTTATTCCACCCTTTAAATCGGCCTGAACCCAAGCGATAAGAGGTTAAAGGGAAAAAGGAAGGAAAAGAAGCGTAAACCGAAAATGATGTTTACGAACACCTTTAAACTTACAATTAAGTGAACTAAAGGTAGCGTAGCAAAAGGATTGCTTCCGATTTGGGGCGTTGTTGATAGCTTTTTTTATTAGCCCCTTATTTGAGATAGTTAAGGACTTCGTCATTAAAAACGAGCATTAAATTTTTAGTTGTTTCTGAGTTATTTTCATATCCACCTTGATTATCTCCGTCAAATACACCAATTAAGTTTAATTGTACCCTTTCTTTATCGAACATATTTTTGATGGAATAATATTTTAGTTGAAATTTCTCTTCTTGTCTCTCAATTGTAAAATAATAGTGTGGTTCTTCTGTTTCTCTGCCTGTTGTATCTGTGAAAGTTATGTTAACATTTTTTTTCTGCTTCAATTCTTCAAGTTTCTTGGAAAAAGCTGTTTGACTACTTTCTAAAGTATATTCAGCTAAAGGCGGTCGAACAGACACAATATGGTCAACAAGAAATAACCACCCAGCCACAATGATTAAAATCAAAGATGTAATTGAAATTATTATGCCTTTAACTGTTCTACTCATAAATTTTACTTTTCCTAATTCTGCTTTTTGTTACCAAGGTCGAAGCTTGTTTATTGTTATGGGATAGAAAGTGTAATAAACAGCTCTTGAAAGATTGTAAGTTCTTGTTGATACTATACTTGTATTCTGCGGGTTGTAACTATTACGAATCTTATTTGCTCTAACAGTTAAAATAGCATCATGAACCGCTACTTTTCTGTTAAATAACGCTCCTCTTACTCCTCCTGTTTTTGCCTTCCAATATGCATAATCGTGAGCCTGTGCAGCTTTATCAATAGCATCTATCGGGGTTAAATACTTACCTTTATTATTCGGGTCAGGAAGCTTGTATGGGTCTGCATCAGGTCCGGGACCTATGAAATTAGTATGACCAATCGCATCTCCAGTATAAGGCACGTTTCCTTCTCCCCAGGCATCCCAAGTACCACCAGGTGCATTATCATATCCTTCGCTTCCTAAAAGTAATGGCATATCATCAAGGCTTGCCAGTAATTCCTCTGATGGTGGTGGCGTAAAAGGTTCGGGTTGTCCTAACATAAAAGTATGGCTATAACTTACACTTGGGTCAAATATTAGCCCATTACTACTATAATTAAAACCTAAACCATTAGCACTAAATCCGCCATTCTGACTCCAATTTATACCAGCTGAAAAGATGTTAGACCCAAATCCACCTGTACCAGCATTTATTGGAAGAATACTATAATTTAAACCTGCTGTCATTCCTGTCTGTGTTCCGTAACCTATTGAGGCAGTTAGACCCGCAACTGTACCTCCTACTGAAATATAAGCATTTTCAGTACCGAAACTATAACCTGTTGTAGCTTGTGCACTTAAAATCCCAGGAACTCCAATTCCAGCTGTTAACCCAATATCAAAACCACCTGTACGACTAAAGCCAATATGAGGTATAATAAAGGCCAGTTCACCCGAAGGGTCAGTATATTTCAACGGATTATTTACTACATAACTGTAGCGGTTGTAGTTTTGGGTTGAAGTTGCATCTTGTACAAAATTATCGGGGCTTAACATACGGCCTACAAATGGGTCGTACAAGCGGCCATTCATGTGTATTAAGTCAAATTCATAAAGCATTTCGTGCCCAGTATAGCCCCTCCATAACCAATTGGGCTGGTTGGCTTGGTAGTTGGGGTCAAATTGCCAAGTATCAGGATTTCTGATTTTGCCCCATGCATCAAAGCTTTGTTCATAAAAAAGGCTTCCATCTTCCTTGCTTAAAATTTCTAAAGAGCCCAAATAGTCTAAATGGGTGGCATAGGCCATAGTTAAATCATCGCCATCGGCATTGTAATTAACAATTGCCGCAAGGCCATCGCCACCTTGTATATAAATGGTTTGGCTCTTCAAGTCGGGTCCTTCAAATATGTATTCGGCATTTGAAGTATATACCCTTTGTTGCCATTGTTGTGGTGAAAGACTAAAATCCTTCATATTCACATATCTTCTTTCGTGATTTGGTCCATAAAAATACTCCCATTCTTTTTGGTCAGGTATGCCAATTGTTTTAGGATCATTTTTTTCATTGTATTCAATAACCTGGCTATTAAAGCTCTGCCAACTGCTTGGGCTACCTACTTTTACGAGGGCGTTTACTTTCTCTGCATCATATATGTAGTCTACATCATCTCCAAATTCTGAAATATTTCCATTGGTTTGGTAAGTGTTTGTTTGAAATGGACTCCCATTTAAATTAGCAACAATTAAGCGATCTAGGTTATCATACTCAAACTCTTCTTCATTTTGTTGTAAAACATTGGTTCTATTCATTAGGTTACCACTGTTAGCGTCAAAGGCATATTGCCTATGTTTTAAATCTTGCACAATCACCTCAGACGGTCGATGGGATGCATCGTACATTTTAGAGACTAATTTACCATCAAGATGCATATATTCTGTCCATTGTCCCATTTCGTTTTGTTCAATACCTTCAAAGTAATTGCGATTGGGGTCATCAAGAATTCCACTTTGATCTTTTACCTTATATAAGTACCCGTTGGTAGTATATTCATAAGCAATTTTTACAGCTACTTGTCCTGCTTGATGATACTCAACTTTGTCTACCCGTCCATCTCCTAAATATTCGTATTTAGTAATAAAGTCTGGTAAATTGCCTGGAGCTCGTTCTCTTACTTCAATAAGTTCGCCGTTTGAATTATAGAAATAGGTATCGGAAAAACTCATATTGCTTGAAACATTTTCGGATTCAAGCTTGCCAAAGCCAACGGTTGAAGGGTCGTTATTAAATACGAAACTATATTGATGCAAGCTAGAGTTTCCTGTAATTCCCATGTTTTTGTGGGTCATCCTCCCGAGAGCATCGTATTGAATATTTGAAATGGTATTTCCTTTTGCATCCGTTTGTGCAGTTAATTCTCCAATTACGTTATATTGGTATGTGGTGGTACCCGAGTTTACTTCAGTTAAACTGCTTTGATGTCCAAAAGCGTCATAAGTAGCTGAGCTCATTTCTAAACCATTAACTATTGTTTTGTCAATTTGACCATTGCTGTAGTAAGTGTATTCTATGGTTCCGCCATCATCTGTGGATTCAATCAAATGACCGCTCGCATCCATTTTGCTTAACTTATAAGTGCCATCTGCATGATTTACTCCTTCTACATAGGTCCTGTTCGAAAAACTAAAAGGTTGTACATTAAGCGGTGCAACTAGTTGATAAGTTGTGTAGTTTAGGTTTTGTCCATTTTGGTCTTTATAGTCATAACGTATAAGTCGATTGAGGTCATCGTATTCAAATTGATGCGTATTTTTAACTTGAATGTTGAAAAAGGGGTCTGTTTTAAGCGAGACTTGTCCAACACTAGTATATTTTTCAGTTTGGTATATATTACCACTAAACCCTTCTAGTTCGGACTTTGTCATTTTACCCAAATGGTTATACCATTTTTTTGAATTACTTGAATTGGTCTTGCTCTTCGTTACGGTATATAGGCTATTTTGAGCTTCATAAATTAAGGTGCTATTGCTTATATTCCATTCGGTTGTATAATTGGTTAAATTCCCATAATCGTCAGTTTGTGAAGTTTTTTGATAGAACTCATTGTAAGAAAATTGCATTCCCTCAAGTGGTGCATTTGTATTCGAAGCCAACAAGATACCAGACAAAGGTTCATAAGTAAAGTGATTCTCATATTGATGACCTATGCTTTTATCGATATACAATTCGTCTTTTATCATAAACCGCTCATCTGCACTATAATTAAAAATGGTTTCGATAAAGTTAGTGCCACCTCTATTGGGAATGTCTTCGGTTGTTCTAATTAAATTTCCATAATTATTATATTCAAAAGTTTCGGTATAAACATTAGTTTGAGCATTCGGGTACTTTCTATCTAAGCGAATTAAATCGTTTTCCAAATTATAATCATATTCGTAGTGTTCAATATAATCTGCTAATGTATTTCTCGTTTTTTTAACTACTTTTTTGGTGATTGCTGAAGGAATGTGTGTACCAAAAGCATCATACTCAAATTCAGTAACATGTTTACTGTAGCCTTCCGTTTGACTGCCTGTTTGTATCGTAATACTTGTTACATTTCCTTGTTTGGTAGCATTTACATGTGAATAGTCGTAATTGGTTAATTGAGTAAAGCCTTTCACATTGTCGCCAAATTGAGTTTCGTCTAATTGATTAATAAATCGGCTGCCGCTAAATATAAAGGTGGTATATTGATTTATGGTGCTATTTAAATTTCTTATGATTACTTTGTCTGATTCACAAGGTAATCCACCCGTTCCATTGGTATAGTTGTTATAGCTTATTTGACTCAGGTGAGACTTCTTTAGCCTAGAAAAGAAAAATGAAAGATCAAATTCAAATTCTTGTGAAGCTAATGAAATTGGATAGGCTTCATTGCCATTGACAATTTCATTTGTGGTTTCTACTTGTTTGAAACCAAGAAATCCCAATCCTGCCGTATGAAATTTAGCCCCTTTATAAAAATAGCGGCTTAAACTTCTAAAATTTTGTTTGGAATTTGTTCCACTTTGATCTGGAGTTTCTACTTCAGAAGTTACAAGAATTGGTTTTTGAAAATCAATTAGAGGGCTGCTGGCATTTGTGCCTTTTTCATACAAATTTCTACAAGTAGTATTTCCATTAAAGCTAATAGTAGAGTAGTTTATTTTACTGAATTCATTAAAACCAGTAGAAACTCCACTAATTTTTCCATGGGTAATTTCTTTGTCAAAATCAACGACTTTAAAGTTGGTGAAAATATTTGTTCTAGCCATCATTTCTAGTATCCCATCTCCATCATAGTCACCCAGAAAATAAGCATTACTTCCCCATGAATTAGTTGTTTGTGGGCTCGGAACTATCAATGATCCAAAGTTGTTGGAAGTAGATTCAAATTGAAAATTTCCTGAGTTCTCAATTTCTTTGATAAAATGTACTTCGATTACCGATGTTGAACTATTAACATCTTCGTAAACTGCTTTAATATCACTTCTGCCATCGCCATTAAAGTCTGCAATTATTAATTCGTTATAATAGTGGTCTGTCGTTGGAAAGCTTGGGTTTGTTGAAATGCCAATGAAGTCAATTCCATTTGATAGCTTAAAATTCCAACTATTACCATTTCCCGAATAAAATATATCAGATTTACCATCTCCATTGAAATCACCAATTCTTACTCGTTGTTTGTGATGAGGAAAGTTTTGTTGAGAATTGCCTCCATGATTATCATTGTACAATGTTCTTGCAGGATGAAATGGACTGTTTTTATATTCTCTTATCATAGTTCTGTTAGTACTACTATGCTCATAAATTTGCATTAAATCACTTTTCCCATTTCCATTAAAATCTAGAACATATAAAATATCTTTAAATGACATTTTATTATATGAAAAGTTATCTCCCTTCTTGTCTATAGTTTGAGCGATTGGAGATACTTTCGGATAAATTATTTGCGGTTGGTATTCATTGTCTTTGTGTTGATAGTCATCTTTATGCCTATTATTAAGGTTTAAAAATAAATCTAATGCTCCATCACCATTAAAATCGCCTTTAAAAATAGAATTTCTTGTGCCTATTCGATTATGTGTTGAAGATGCAGGTTGATAATAATCAGTTGGGTAGAATTGTACACTTTGGCCTTCTGAATTTGAATGGGTAATTGCAATTTGAGATACTCCAACATGATTAGTCAGCCATTCTTTATAACCTAAAGCCCAAGTTATATCATCTTTGCCATCCCCGTTAAAGTCTCCAATATCAAAATAAATCATTCCAGTTGCCCTAATATAGTCTGAATTCATTCCTTGACCAAGAAGTACATTAAACGTTGGAATAAAAGCTAAATTTTGCATGGCAGAATACCCATTCCCATTATTTAACCGAATAAAAAAGTTAGAATATTCAATATAGTTATTGCTATTTAGATGTCTTTGGGCTAAAAGGACATCTGTTAGTCCATCTCCATTAAAATCACCAGGATAATAATTAAAATCAGAATTATCAAGATTAGTAGGAGTTTTAGTATAAGTTGGACTAGCATCATGATAACTGAATCTTAAGGTATTCAAATGCTCTGTAGAGTTTAGTTTTCCATACTCAATGACTTCATTTAAGTATGAATAAAAATTGAAACCATATTTAAATTCGTACCGTTTGTAACTGCTTTGTGTTGGAATATGAATGATATCAATCTCAGTTAACAAATGTTGACTGTTTATTTTAGTGCCAACTTCTGTAAAATATCCACTTCCTTTATCTTCCCTCTTTTCGTAGGTAAACTTTATTGAATAGAACGGAGAAGAATTTGCGCTGCTGTTACCTGAATAGTTTATTTCTTTTAGCAATTGTTGGTTATCAATCATTTGATATACATACTCAATGTAGTTGCCATATAAGTCACTTATTTTATTTAAGTTCCAACTTAATACATGTGTACTGTTTTGATGGCTTACAGTTACTCTAGAGTTCGCAGTTTTACCAAACTCTAAAATCCTTCCATCTTTTGTTTCAACGGTAAAGTACTCTGGGCCACTTCCTATTTGATTATGAGCCGTTATCAATGAGTAAGTTTCTGATTCAGTTTTATAAATTGCTCCATTTGTATTGTGCGTTCCACTTTCTAAAACCAATCTATTTCCATCATAAACTAATTGGTCGTTTGAATCAAAAAAGATATTTCGTAATTCATCTTCATGAAAATGGTCATAGTTTACTCTACTTATAGAAGAGCCGGCGGCTATGCCCCAGCCAAAACCAACAATTCCATTACCACCTTGACTGCTATAATTTATTGAAACTGATGGGGTGGATCCATTTATGCCTTGTGGTAAATCAATGGGAATGTTGTATGTGAATGCTCCTGTACTACTAACGGATTGGTTACTAGGTGTCTTTCCAACAATTAATTCTTGATCTAAAACCCGATTCTCTAAATCAGACATTTCATAAAGAGGCTCATAAGAAACATTTTGGCCAAATAAGATATTACAACAAAAAGCAATTGCGCTAATTGTTAAGATAATTGTTTTTCCCATGATGTTATTTTTTAAGGATTCTCCAACTTGTTTTTTCCTCAACGCCAATTAACTCAAGAAAATAAACTCCATCGGAATATTGACTTAAATTAATTTGCCCAGAATTATAAATTACACCTTGTGTAAGTATTTTGCCATTTATATCTATTAGATAATAAGAGATAGATTCTTTCTTGTCTTTAGATAATTCAATATTTAAGAGATCTGAAGTAGGGTTAGGATAGATCTTGAAAGTAATTGAATCTAGTTGTTCTTCAAATTCAGTTTTCTTTCTGCTTTCATTTTCCTTAGAAAGTATGATTTGTTTTAATGTTCTATTTCCAGCTTCGTCATAAGAAAATGATAAAGATTGAGCATTAAGGTTATTACTCAGCGGAGTAATTAAGAAAGTTAAGAATGCAATACAAAGGGTTTTTTTCATCGTAAAATTGTTTTTCCAAAAACAATTTTAACAAATAAAATTAAACCATACAAGTTCTTATTCCTTCTCTTCCACCACCTTATAATTGTCTTTATACACCCGTTCCATCAGCAAACGCTTAGGGTCAATAGCGGCTTTTACTGGTTTGCTGTCAATCGTAAATGTGAGGGTTTGCTCTCCAGATTTTAGCTTCATGCGTTTCATCAAAAGCGGCTTTTCAGCATCTCGGTCTTCAAATAAAGCAATGTCAACCCAGTCATTTAATGCTGCTTCCGTTTCATTACCAATGGTATCTGCTCTTAGCTTCTTATTTTCCAAGGTGAGTTCTACCCAATACTTTCCTTCTTTTTCTTCATAAGTAGCTTCTTTAAGCCTAAAATCGTACAAGGTTATTTGTTTAAACCAATCTTCAATCAGGTAGTTTAAGCTATCTGGCACTTGAGGCTCCAAATGCCGAAGAAAATCCAGTGAAGTAGGGTATGGCGGTTCTGCGTAACGATACTCCTCCAAAAAGTCTCGCAAGGCTTGGTTTACCTTATCTTCCCCAATGTAATCTTGCAAAGCATATAAAATTAAACTGCCTTTTCCATAATGAAGATAGGCCTGATTTTCAACTTGCGCCAAGGGTAACTCCTTATCGCTTTCTCTGCCTCTGCCTCTTAAATAACGATTAAAATCATATTTAAGGAATTCTTTCATGCCCAAGTCGTCTTTCTCTTGTTTCATCACCATTAAAGAGCTGTATTCTGAAAAGCTTTCGCTCAACATGGTGCCACCTTGCATTTTTGCCCCAATCACTTGATGCGCCCACCATTGATGTGCCATTTCATGGGCGATAACAGCATTTACTACATTATTTTTGGTAGAATCTTCCATGTCAATAATAAACCCAAAAGCTTCAGAGTAGGGCATAGTGCCGGGGAAAGCTTGCGCAAATGTGGCATAGCGAGGAAACTCAATGATTCGTGCTTGTTGATGATAATAGGGACCGAAATTTTCGGTGTAATATTCCAATGATTTTTGAATAGCATCCAACATCATCTCAATGTTGTAATCGTGTTTTTCATCATAATAAACCTCTAAGGAAATGCCGTTCCAATCGCGTTTGGCCACTTCATAATCGGCTGAAATAAAAGAACAAAACAGCTGTGAAGCTTGATCAATTTTATAGTGATAGTAATTACGTCCTTCTTCTTGCCACTCTTTCACCAATTTACCGGGGGCAATGGCAATTTGTTCAGCTGAAGTAGAAATAAAAGTTTCGATGTTCACCCAATCCGCTCGTCCATCGGTGAGGTAATTGACCATGCGTAGTTCCTTGTTGGTAGAGTCCAATTCGGGCATGCGGTCTTTGGGAGGTAAATCATATTTCTTTCGATCGTTTTTGTCACTGAGTTCAAATCCTTCTTGGTAACCCATGCCCGGCAAAATAGCTCTATTGTTTATAAAGGTTCCATTTTGAATAATGCTGGTATTGCCTCTTGTGTTTTCAAACCCTTTGGTTTCATAGTTAGAAAGAATCACCATGTCAATTTCATCACCCGGTTGCATGGGTTTTTTGAGAGCATATATTCGATAATCTAAACTGTCATCTTGCATCACGAGTTCAGAATTTGGCAGTTGAATATCCACTTCCCAATCTTCATTCAAATTGTAGTGAATGCTGTCAATGACTTGATTGGTCTTGTTTTTTAGTTTGATTTCAGCCTTTACTTTTACATCCCGTTCATTTGGAAATATGTCAACATGGTATACCACATCTGTTACCGAGGGTAAAGCTAAATCTTGGTATTTTTTGTACTTCTGTTCATACCGAACTTGTAACCATTCTGTTTCATCTGATGTTTGGTACGTATTTAATACTTGTGAATTGTAGTAAACATAGGCTGCACTGGCCACCCATAAAACTACAACTGCTAGAAAGACTGGCTTTAGTTTACCATTAAAATTGACCTTGGCCACTTTTAGCCTGTTTTTAAATCCGCCACCAGAAGAGCGCACCCAAAACAAGGCAGCAACTAGGGCTAGTATGGCGGCAAACAGCAACCAATACACATTAAACCAAATATTGCCTAACAAACCCGGTCCATAGCCATTCATGTCTGAATATTGTATGGAAGGAGCTCCACCAAAACCTAGCATATTGGATTGAACATCCATTACACTTAGGATAATACTCCAAACAAATACAAATAGTATTGTCACAAAGTAGCCTTGGTAGCGGTGGTTAACCATGACTTGTATAAAAATGAAAAAGATGGAATAAAATAGATAGCCGGGAAGAATGTCTATAAAAAAGGTGCTGAGGTATAATCCAAACTCAATGTTTGTAAAGCCCAATACCAATTGATATAGAATGCCGAGTATTCCAAAGAAAAAATAGAGACTGCTAACTACACCCAATAAAGTAAGCACTTTGGCAAAAAAGGAACTCAATGAATGATGAGGGGTAGCATTTATTACTTCGTGAATATGACTTAAGCGGTCTCTCCAAACCAGTTCGCCACTAAAAAATATTAGAATAATAATGACGAAAAGACTGGACGAATCGTCAATCATTTCAACTACCTTGTAAGTAATGGGGTAAGCTTGTAAACCAAAATACTCAAAGCCGCTTACCATATCAACTACGAGCAATATAGTGGCGAACAGTATAATGACCTTAAAAACAATGCTCTTAATTATATTTAAGAAGCTGATTTTTAAGAAACTTATAAAGTGTTGCCAATTGCTATTAGCACCAAATTGAGGAGAAACTGTTATTGTTTCTATTTTAGCTGTACTTACCTCTTCTTTAACAGCACGCTTTTTTTGTTTTTTGCTTTTTTCTTTAAATGAAAAGTTTAAGTAAGAAAGCAGTAGGACTATAAATCCAACTCCGATCCAGATTAAGCGATTCCAGAGTAGAATTCCTTCAAAAGCAGGAGAGAGGGTGTTTTTTTCAAAGGGCGTAAAATAGCGAGAATAGACCGTATACGCTCTTAGCCCAAAACTGTCTAGCAGGCCGCCTAAGGTTTCATTATCTACATCGGATAGCAATGTTCCTGAAAGACCGTAAGCTATTAATAAAACCAATGCACCGACAAAGGAAATAACCGTGTTTTTAAATTTGGTAGCAAGTGCATAAAGGATACTTCCAGCAAGAAACATATTGGGCAGTATAAACAGGAAGTAATTATTGATAAATGTTTCAAGGTAAAATGGACCAATGCGGTCGGGTTCTAACCAGCCAACAGCCGGTGCAATGAGTGCGCCTAATAATACGCCAATGTAAATGCCTAAAATGGGAACGGTTGATAAAACCAAGGCCCCTAAAAATCGACCAAAAAAATACCCTCCTTTGTGAATGGGAGCGCTAAAGAGAATTTCTTTGAAATTATTAGAATGGTCACGCAGGGCAGCATTATTGAAAAATGCCACGGCGAAGAAAATGCCCATAAGCGTAAAGGTGGTCACAAATTGGGTAATGGCAAATGGGGCATTTTTATAAATGTTTCCAATTGATCCACCTATTTGAACATTGTCAGATGCAACGGCACCAAAGGAAAGCAAGACAATAAAAAAGGTGAAAATATAAATCATGGGCCTTTTAAAAGCCGTTTTGATTTCTAGTAAGAAGAACTCTTTAAACATGGCTTTAGCTTTAGGCAATTACAGATTCAGTTTCAACTTTGGTTTTGGTGAAGAATACATCTTCTAGATTGGGGGTAACCGCTTTAAATCCATTTCCTGGATTTTCGTTTTGATAGATGTGAATAACTGGTTTGCCAGCAACCATTTTGTCGGAGATAACCTCATATTGACTGTTGTGAGTATCTAGCTCATGGCGTTCAATTTGTTTTTGCCAAACTTTACCTTCTAATTCGGCAATGGCATTTTCCGGGGAACCGTGATAAACAATTTGACCTAGGTTCATGACTGCAAATCGAGAGCACAACTCTCTTACATCGTCTACTATGTGAGTAGAAAGTAAAATAATTACTTCTTGTCCTACATCTGCTAAAAGGTTGTGAAAACGATTTCGTTCGCCAGGGTCTAAACCCGCAGTGGGTTCATCTACAATAATCAATTTGGGTTTGCCAATTAAAGCTTGTGCAATGCCAACTCTTTGTTTCATCCCACCAGAAAAGCCCTTTACACTTTTGTTTCTTTTTTCATACAAATTTACCTTTTGGAGCAAGTGGGCAACCAAGTCTTTTCGCTCGCTTTTATTTCCAATACCTTTTAAAACAGCCATATGGTCTAACAGTTGCTCGGCTGTTATTTTGGCATAAACTCCAAACTCTTGTGGTAGGTAACCCAAGTATTTCCGAAGTTCATGTGGTTGTTTTAAAATGTCAATATCATCTAAAATCGCACTACCTGAGTCGGCTTCTTGTAAAGTAGCCAGTGTTCTCATGAGCGAAGATTTTCCGGCTCCATTGGGGCCAAGTAAGCCAAACATACCGTTGTTTATTTCCAAGTTAACTTGGTCTAGCGCTTTTACTCCGTTTGGGTATGTTTTGCTGAGTGATTCGATTTTAAGTGTAGGCATAATAAGTAGACTTTAATTGAGTTAGAAAAGTAGAAAGGATTTAGATAGCTTCCAAAATCTATAGGTTGAACGGTAAAAAAATGAAGATAAATTGAAATATACTGGTTTCTGAGTATTGACATCAGGAATAAGTATAAAGACCTTAGCCCCATGGTTAAGTAGTTTCTGCTCGTTAAAGTTAACCCTCAGACTACAGCTCAATTTCAGTTCGCATTATTCGTTCTTTTATTCTTCAGCAATGCGATATAACTTAACGATCAGAAGGCAACGCTTCGAACTTAATTGTTCGGAGCGTTTTTTATATTACTTCTTTTTGTTTTACCCAAAACTTACTTAATATCCTACCCTGCAAAAAGTTGCTTAATTTTTTTAAGATGTAGAATCTATTAATGTTTTCAGATTCCCATTACTTTCGTGAATTCAAACAAATAGAATTGAAAAAAGCGAAAAGCATTGCGGTAATCGATCATGTTGGCGTAAAAGGGGGAATGCATGAATACAGTTTAGGTCTTTTAGAAGCACTTGCAGAAAAAGGAGTGAAGACATATTACCTGAGCAATTTGCCTAATTCATCAAGCTATAAGAGCAACATTAAAAAAGTGTTTTCTTCGAAAATGCATAAGAATGTTTCTGGCTTTTTAAGCTTGCTTAATGCGCTTGCAGTAAGTGTTTTATTTCTTAGAAAGAAGAAAGTAAAATGGGTTGTTTTTCATTTGTTTGAATCTACTTTTCTAATTGTTTCAATGTTAGCCTTTATTCGACTTTGGGGTTTTAAAGTCATAGGAATTGTTCATGATGTGGAAGGTTTTGATCATGATTCAGAAGTCCGTGGTTTGCAATCCTTTATTTATCGAAAGTTACTTTTTAAAGTCGTGGTTCATAATGCTTTTAGTAAACGCTTGCTTTTGCAAAACGCACCTTTTTTGAATGAAGAAAAAGTCATGATTGCCCGGCATGGTAATTTTCATTTGAATACAAATTCTAAAATGAATAGATTCCAAGCTGCTCAGTTTTTAGGTTTAGATTCAAACTTTCGATATGTTTTGTTTTTTGGCCAAATAAAAACAGTAAAAGGATTAGACCTTTTATTAGAAGCCTTCCCTAATAACATGCCTCAATTAAAATTAATTGTGGCTGGCAGACCTTGGAAAGATGACTTTTCTACTTATAAAACAATTATAGAAAAACGAAAATTGCAGCCTCAGTTTGTGCCCATGATTCGTTACATTAAAGAGGAAGAAAGACAGGCCTTATTTGCTTTGGCTGAGCTTATTGTTTTGCCTTACCGCAAAATTTTTCAAAGTGGTGTGTTATTGCATGCCGTCAACAATCTGTTAGCTGTTGTGGCTTCTGATTTAGAAGCTAATGTTGAAAATTTAGCTCATGGGGAAGGAGGTTTTTTATTTAAAAGTGAGGATGTACTTTCTTTAAAAAATACGATTGTAGATGCTCTAGAAAGCAAAGAAGAAAGAGAAGAAAAAGCTCGTTTAGCTTTTGAGTTTATAAATAAGGAGTATGATTGGAGGACTATTTCAAAAGCATATTTACAACTAATCGAATAAATAATGAAATTACCTATTACGATTAACAGGCCTGTTTTTATCGCTTTGCTTTTATTGATTTCTTTAAGCTTTTCAAATTGCTCGGCACAAAGAGCCGTTTCAAGGCCAGATGGGTTTTCTATGAATGAAAATTACAGGGGTGTAAATTATACTGAAGATTTAACGGCTTGTCCTCAAGTGAAAATAAAACAAGAAGGTAATCAATACCTTTCTAAGTTTTCAACTTTAATTATTCAATCGGGCCCATGGTCAAAAAGTTTAGAGTATCCGCTCGTTTACGTAAATAAGCGATTAAGTGAATTGAATAGATTAGATCCAAATGCGAAAAGCTTAAATATTGAGTTTGAAAAGATAACTATGAAAGAAGCAGACCAGTTTAAAACTGGGCTGAAAGATTTTCAGAAACAAGCACTATACATACTTTCACTAGAAAAGAATAAGATAAGCGTAAAAAGCACCACTGAAGAAGGTGCAACTTATGGCTTAGCGAGTTTATTGTGCTTACTGGAACAGGATTCTGTTCGAACGATTCAGATTATTGATTGGCCTGATGTAAAAAAACGGGTACTGCAAATCAACCTAAAGGATATGGACCCAAAGCTTGTGGCATTGGCAATTGAAAGTGCTTGGAGACAACGGTATAACGGTCTTTTGTTAAGTATTACCAATAGTGTGAAATTTAAGGCATTGGGGAAGCATCCTAGAAAAACAGCCATGATGCCATCTGACTTCAAAAGGCTTGTTAATTATGCTCGATCGTTACACTTAGAAGTCGTGCCCCATTTGAATTTATTGTCTCATCAAAATGCTGAGCTGCTTCAATATAAAGTGGATTCAACTTTGTTTTATAATTATCAAACCCTTAACCCTCAAAATGGGAAAGTCTATACAATCTTGTATGATTTAATTGATGAAGTTGATTCTTTAATTGATCCTCATGCCATTCATATTGGGCATGATGAGGTATTGGGGTTTAAGAAAGAACATGTTGAAGAGTATGGTCCAATTCTTCCCCCTAAGCTATTTCTTTTAAGCGTGAGAAGATTGCATAATTATTTAAGCAAAAAAAATATAGAAACTCAAATGTGGGGAGACATGCTGCTTCATCAACAAGATTTTCCAAATACGCATCCCACAGGAGTTAACGCACCAGATAGTTACCGTGGTATAATAGATAGCATTCCTACAACTATAACTATAACTGATTGGCATTATCTTGATTATAAGTGGCGTATAAAAAAGGGACCAATTCAATTTGAACCCACAAAACGTTTTCTTGAAAAAGGACATAAAGTCTTTTGTGCTACTTATAAATGGGATTATTTTAATGTTGAATATGCTCGATTTGTATCGGAACAATCTAATGAGAACTTAGAAGGAATGATTGCCACAACTTGGCATGAATTGCTTAATGGCTCTGTGTATAAGAAGCATGATTCTTATCGAGGATTTTACAAAATCATGCAAGAATCAGCCAATATTTTTTGGAATGCTTCAACTTACTGAGATATCTTAATTTCGCAACTTAGTAAACTAACCAATTCACTATGAGGAAAGCCGTAGTTAGAACTACACCAATATTGAAAAGAATCGTTGATTTTTTTAAAGCATATCGACATTATCCGAACTTTCCGAATGGACATTTTTATAGCCCTATAACGAATACGGATGAAGTGAAAGACCAAGAGCTAATGCTTTGGCCTGAAAAACTCCCTACTCAAATTTTGGGTGTGAACTTGAATGAAGAAGTGCAATTGCAACATCATCAATTCATAGTAGAAAGTGCTGCTTCAATGCCATTTAAGGAAACTAAGCAAGAGGGATTTCGATATTTCTTGGATAATCCGCAGTATTCATTCTCAGACGGTATTGTACTTCATGGTTTCTTGAATAAATATCAACCGAAACGAATTATTGAAGTAGGTGCTGGATATTCTTCTGCCTTAATGCTAGATTGTAATCAGCATTATTTTAATAATGAAATTGAGTTCACTTTTATCGAGCCTTATCCAAAACGATTAAAAGGACTTTTAGCAGCTGGAGATTCAACCAAGCATCGAATTCTTGAAAAGAAAGTGCAACAGGTAGAAGTGCAAGAGTTTGAAAAGCTCGAGGCTGGAGATATTTTGTTTATAGATAGCTCACATGTGTTGAAAACAGGGAGTGATTTATATTATCTATTTTTTCAAGTGTTACCTCGCTTGAAAAAAGGAGTTGTGATTCATATTCATGATATTTTTTACCCCTTTGAATATCCTAAAGAATGGGCCATGCATGGAAGAAACTGGAATGAATTATACTTTTTACATGCTTTGCTCGTCAACAATCACAAGTTGAGCATTTTATATTTTACAGATTATATAGCCCAAGTTCACACCAATGAATTAGATAAATGTCCTTTACTGAAAAAGAGTAGGGGAGGAAGTATTTGGTTAAAAATTGAAAATAGCAATGGCTAAAAAGTTGAAACTTGCTATTTTAGGTTCAGTTGGTGTGCCGGCAAACTACGGCGGGTTTGAAACCCTAGCAGATAAGTTAGTTACGCACTTGAGTGAGCAGTTAGACATCACTGTTTTTTGTAGTGGATTACAATACTCTAAAAAGCTTAAAGAGTATAAAGGCGCCAAGCTAGAGTATATTGGCTTGAGCGCCAATGGGATACAAAGTGTTCCTTATGATATTATAAGTATAAGAAAGGCATATAATGAACATGATATTCTTCTAATTCTTGGTGTCGCAGGAATGATTTCAATGCCATTGTTAAAGCTAAGAAAAGCAAAACCAAAAATTATTGTCCACATTGATGGAATGGAATGGAAAAGAGAGAAATGGAAATGGTTTGCAAAACTCTATTTACGATCTTCTGAAAAACTAGGTATATTAATTTCAAATCGGGTTATTGCAGATAATCAAGCCATTTTAGATTATTTGCCTAAAAAGATCAAGAAAAAAACTTCTATGATTGCCTATGGAGGTGATCATGCTGTTTATGAACCAAAGGACGTAAATCTTCTTAAGCGGTTAGAAATTAAACAAAATGTCCCTTATGCTTTTTCAGTTTGCAGAATAGTACCTGAGAATAATATTAAAACGATTCTTAAGGCTTTTCGGGCTTTAAAAAAAGAGCTTGTATTGGTAGGAAATTGGTACGATAGTAACTACGGGATAGAAATTTGGAGAGAATTTCATCAAGAGCCAACTATAAATTTAATTCACCCAATTTATAACCAGTCTAGTCTTGATTCCTTAAGAAGTAATTGTGAAATATACATACACGGACATTCAGCTGGAGGAACGAATCCTTCATTAGTAGAAGCCATGTATTTAGGTTTGCCTATTTTATGTTTTGATGTGTCTTTCAATCGAAATACAATGGGAGGTAGAGGAAACTTTTTTAAAGATGAGGATTCACTGATAAAGTTGCTACAAAAGAATACCTTTGACAATGAATTAATTTCGTTTCATAAATCTTACGCAAAAGAACATTATACTTGGGAGTCTATTGCTTCTCAGTATTATAATTTATTTACAGAGCTTTAAGTCCTTTTTATGTGGTTTAAGAAAAAGTACACTTTTCAATTCATTTTACTGGCCTTTTTTACGGTGTTATTAACGGAGGGTTGTTCGTATAAAAAGAGAAAAATTCTTTTTAAAACAGACAAAGAAATTGAAACTTCTAAAGAGCAACCTATTATAGTGTTAAATGAACAAAATTATAGCATGGACCATGAGTGTAAGAATGGTGATGTTATAGAAGTTCGTTTGCTGAATGAACAAGGAGATAAGACGGCTTACGATAAGTTAACGACCACTCGAGAGGATGCTAAATTTACGGTTCATGATAGTTTGTTAACCTTGCCAATTGTTGGAAAAGTAAACGTTTTTGGACTGAAGAAGGGCGAAGTAATCAGTAAGCTTGAGAAAGAGTATAGTAAACATATTATAGATCCAATTATTGATGTTGAATTTGTGAGTCTAACTGTTAATGTGTTGGGGGAGGTTGAAAAACCTGGAAAATATCAGTTTAGAGAAGGGATGAATCTTATAGACGGCTTGGGCTTAGCAGGAGGGTTTACTAGCTATGGGATTTTTAAAAACGTAAAAATTATAAGAGGTAAAGGAGAAGCACAAGAAATTATAGTGATTGATATTACTTCAATTAACTCACTGAATCATCCAAAGCTAACCTTAAAAGACCAAGATATAATTTATGTTGAGCCAAGAAAAGTAAAGCAGTTTGATAATACGGTTCGTCCTTATTTGTTTTTGACCTCAATAGTATCTTCTGCTGCTGCTCTTTTTATTGTAATCATTAGAAGTCAGTAAATGAATAACGAAACACAAAATGCACTAAACGATAAGATTGAGATTTCGGGCTTTCTAAAAAAGATTGGCCAGCATTGGCATTACCTTTTGAGCTTTCTAATAATTGGAATTTTGATTGGGTTTTTAGTGTCCAAGTATAAAACTCAGTATTTTAGAGCAAATGCTTCAATTAAAGTAGAGGAAAGCTCTACTGATATGTCAGAATTCTTATCAATTGAACTTTTTACCGAAAGTTTTAGCCAGTATAATAAAGTATTAACAGAGGCTAAAATTGTTTCATCAAGAAGCATGATTGAACGTGCGTTGGATCGCTTATCATTAGATGTTAGGTATTATAAAAAAGGAAGGTTTGACTCTTTTGAATTATATAAAAGGTCGCCAGTAACTTTAAATGTGCTAAACAATACCAAACAAGAGCTAGAGCCCATAAATATTGAGTTAAAATTCACGGATTCCACTCATTTTAGCTTACATATAACCGACGAAAACGAGGAAGTTGAAAAAAATATAGAGTCAACTTTTAATGAAGTTTTTGAATTTCAGGGAAACAGCTATTTTGTAGTCCCCAATTTAGAGAAGATTCGAAAGCCAATTGAATTTGAAGGAAGTTATATTATTCAAGTAGTTGACAGAAAAAAGATGGCGCAAGAATTTGCAAAGAGTTTGAGCGTTTCACAAGCTGATGAAAAGGTCACTATTTTGAATATTTCTTTTCTTTCTTCTAATCCCTTATTGAGCAAAGATTTTGTTGAAGCCTTAGCAATTGCTTACACAGAGAAAGGCTATGAAGAAAAAGCAGAAGCAGCAGGGAATACCTTAAAGTTCATTGATGAGTCATTAAAGCAACTTTCTACAGATATGAGTGAAGTAGAAAGTGAATTAACAAAGTTTAAACAGGAAAAGAAGATAATTGACTTTGAGTCTGTTGAAAAATTGGAAACAGAAAAACTCATAGAATTAGAAGCCTCAAAACGTTTATTGGACTTGCGTTTAATTAATCTGAAAATAATTGAGGAAGAACTTAATAAAGGTCAAAAAATCAGTGAAGTAAGTATTAATTCTGAAGGGAATATAGATCCCACCTTAAACCAACTTATTTCATTGTTTAATGAGTTGAAAATTAGAAAAGCTACTTTGGGAATTAATTTTACTCCAGATAGTAAAAGGTCGAAAGAAATTGATAATCAATTAGCTGAAACGATTAACTTAATTCGTGAAAACATTCAGTTAGCCAAATCTGGAATTCAGCAAGAGTTAGAGTACATTGACTCAAAAATTGAAATTTTAAATAGAAGGTATAATATCTTTCCTCAGAACCAAAGTGATTACTTTAAACTGATTCGAAATTTTGAAGTAAATCAAAAAGTGATCTCATTTTTAATGGAAAAAAAGATTGAAGCTTCAATTGCCAATGCTTCAATTGTGCCAAATACAAGAATTATTGATTTGCCAACCATTCCAGAAGAATCAGTTTCATTATCTAAAAACAAGCTTTTTGTTATCAGTTTGTTAATTTCTTTAGTGTTTGGCTTTGCTTTCGTATTGCTCCTTATCTTTTTTGATAACAAAGTCTACGATAAAGAAGATTTAAATGCGTATCCTGAAATTCCAATACTTGGTACGATAGGGGTTAGCGACTCTAAAGAATTTGGCAGTTTAGATGAGATTTTTGGTTCAGAACGTACCATTTTCAAAGAGTCCGTTAAGTCTCTGCGAACCAATATGCGTTTTATTCCAGACTCAAAAGATGCTCAACTAATTGCTGTTACATCTACAATCAGTCAAGAAGGAAAGTCTTTTACAATGGTCAATTTAGCGGCTTCTTTAACCCTCTTAGGTAAATCAGTTGTGTTGGTAGATTTGGATATGAGAAAGCCCAAAATTCAAAACTATTTTAAAGACAATAATCTAAGTCAAGGAATTAGTCTGTTTTTATCAGGTAAATCGAATTTAGATAACATTATAAAAAAATCGAAATACGAGAACCTAGATTATATTTTGTCCGGACCAATTCCTCCAAATCCTTTAGAACTCATTCAATCTGATTTGTTTGTTCAGTTCGTAAATGACCTTAAAAAACGATACGATTATGTATTGATCGATAATCCTCCTATAGGAATTGTTTCTGATGCTATTTATGTTATGCTACAGAGTGATTTGAATTTATTTGTTGTAAGGTCTGAGTATTCCCGAACTAATTTTCTCGAAACTGCAGAAAATGCAAGACAAAAACACGATTTAAAAAACATGTATTTTGTTTTAAACGGGGTTAATAAATCTGGTGGTTATTATTACTCCAAGTACTCACAAGGCTATTATGGAGAAAAAAGTTCATCGGCTAAAAAAATCCGATTATTCCGCTAAGGAAGAGCCATGATAGCTGCAATTCTTGAAAAGTATATTCGAAATGCCGATTTAAAAGAAGTAGTTTCAAAAGCGAACAGTAATTTCTTTTTACGTCTGTTAGGCAATGTACTGGCCTACCTTTTAGTTTTTTCTATCGTGCAATTGTTTGGCCCAAATCTGTATGGTCAATATTCTCATTCAATTACTATTTTTCTTGTTTTTCGTTTACTCTCAAACTTTGGAATAAAACCCGCCGTAGTTAGAGCTTTTGCAGAAGCTGATTCCGAGCATGGCGTAAATGTAAAAGCTTATTATAAAAAGTCACTTATAATTTTACTTATAACAGGACTCTTAAGTAGTGCTTTCTTATATGGTTTTGCTCAATTTATTGCTGACTTATATGGCAAAAGCTATTTGGCTTCTCTTATTCAGATACTTGCCTTTGCTCTTTTACCTTATAATTTAATTGATTTGAATTCAGCTGTATTTAAAGGACTGCGAAAAATAGTTCATCATACTTTGCTGGAGAATATTGGGAACCCGTTGTTTTCACTTATTACCATTTTGATAAGCTATTGGCTTTTTAATGATTTTATTGCTGTTTTTTATTCTATTGTTTTGCCTTAGCCGTATTGTGTTTTTTAAGTTTTGTTATGCTTTATAGAGTGCTGGCAAACATAGAAGTGAAGACAAAGAAAGGTGTTTCTTATCGTGAAATTTTAAAAGTTTCATTACCCATGTATCTCAATAGCTCATTAGACCTTATAGGCCGTTGGGCCGATATTTTGGTTTTGGGATTCTTCTGCACTGATTTTCAAATTGGAGCTTATCACTTGGTGTCTAGGCTTGCAACTGCTATATCCGTTCCATTGCAAGCATTAAATAGTATCATTACCCCTAAGTTCAGACAACTTTTCATTCAAAACAACTTAACCACTTTAAAAGAAGTTGCTCAAAAATCGGCCAAAGGCACCTTTGTTGTCGCTTTTTTAGCAGGCAGTGCTTTAGTTATTTTCGGATATTGGATAATTGAGTTTTTTGAACCAGCATATGTAATAGCCTATTCCAGTCTGATTGTTTTGGTAATTGGTATGGTGGCCAATTCATTTTTTGGCTCTGTTTTGCACTTACTTAATATGACCGAAGGTCATATGTTGTTAATGCGAATATCCACAGTTGTTACCGCTGCTAATATTGGTTTAAACTTAATTCTAATTCCAGAACTGGATATTATTGGTGCTGCAATCTCTACGTCTTGCTCTATTTTTATGTTGTATTTTCTTGCTGCCCTTTACTGTAAAAAACGACTAAAATTTCTCCCTTATGCCGTCCCTTCTTTAAAGCGTTTAACTTTAAAAAAGTACTGAACACTTAAGAATTCTTCAAAGCAATTAAATGTTAGAAGATTGAATAGTTTCCGTTTTCTATTACCATCTCTCATTTTCAAACTTGAAGAAGATTCTTGAATTTGTCTATTGCGAGACGTCAATAATTCAATCATATTTTTTCTGCAAAAGAATCGCAAATGTGTTTTATCCAATACCCCATGGTCAGTATAAGCAAAGCTTCCCTTAAATACGATTTTCCGTAAAGCATTAACTTCTCTAATATTAGGTAGACTAACTAAAAAATAACCACCATCGGTTAAAAATCGCTCTAAGTAGTTAAGCACATCCCAAGGATCTTCTAAATGCTCTAACACATCGGCAAGAATAATAACATCAAAAGCGCTTTGTGCTAGTTTTAAGTCTTTCTTTTCGATGTTTGCAATAACAAATTGGTCTATTGATGCATGATTTTGGTTGCTGTCTTTAAACTCAAATAATTCAACTCCGCAAGCATAAGAAGCAAGGTTGTTTTCTTTAATATAGCGAAGTGTATGCCCTCCACCAGCACCTACTTCTAATACCTTTTGTTTGCTATTGCTTGGCAAGAATTTAAGTAAATCCAATCTAACATTGTTGTAATAGCTAGCGTCTTTCTCGGTGTAGTAATTCTCAAAGCTTCTCTTCATGCCTAATCTTAAAAGCCTACAAATATAGTTTTTGAAAAAGAATAGCAGATAAGTATTTATTAGCTTCAAAAAATAACGTAATTCGCTTTTAAATAAGAGGAATGGATAGTTTAGTTGTTTTAGGAGCTCAGAATGCCAATGTGGATGATCGTTTTTTAGATCGAAAGGAGATAAAAACGGTTCAATATTTTGAGGAGGGAAAATTTCATGAGCTTACCTTTTTTCATGACTTTGGATCCTTAGGAGTGCCATCGCTTTGCTGGGACAAGCATAACAAGAACATTCTTTACTTTACTACTGGTGACGAATTGTATGAATTAGATTTGACAACAAAACGGTGTCAGAAATTAAACCTCCAATTTTTAAGAGATGTTCATGAGATAGATTGCATAGATGGTAAAATATGGCTGTCAAATACTTATTATGATGAATTGGTTGCCTTTGATATTGAAAGTAAATCAGAATGGAAAAGAACTCGCTTACAACCTAAAGATGCCAATGGAGAGAATAGGCTTGATGTAAGTGGAAGAGGCGAGTTTAAATTTAAGGAAGGTCAAAAAAATAAATTTCATACAAACCAAGTATTTAAAGGCTACGATGGTAGCCTGTATGCTCTTATTCATCACATTAATGGAGAGCAGCTATTTCATCGGGTAGCTCAAAAGTTGATAAAGAAGCAAGGAAATGGAGGAGTACTAAATTTAGCCAATGGGAAAACACATAAACTGAGCTTAAAAGCTCCACATTCAGTTCGTTTAATTAATAATGAATACTGGGTATTTGATAGTGGTCATGCTCAACTGAATGTATATAATCAGGCTTGGGAAATGACGAGAGAAATTCCAATGGCAGGTTGGGGCAGAGGTGGTGTTTACCACACAGAAGAAAAACGTTTTTATGCCGGTGTGTCTGCCAAGCGCAAACGATACTTGTCTTTTAATGAAGAGAACAAGCAAAAAAATTTGGTACAGGTGTTTTCAGTAAACTATAATATAGTGGATGAATTTGAGGTGCCAAACGTAGAACAGGTAAACAATCTATACTTTCTAGATAAAGAGCAACTAGAAGCGCTTAAATTGATGAATAAATAAGCATGAGTTTGAAACCAAAAGTTTCTATAGTTCTGTTAAACTATCTTCATTGGAAAGATACCATTGCTTGCTTAGAAAGCATTTATGAGCACATTAATTATTCTAATTATGAGCTGATTATAGTAGATAATTTATCACCAAATGATTCTGTAGAAGCCTTGACAAACTACATAAATCAGTTATCAGTCGTAAATAAACCTATTTTAAATGTAAATCAGGCGAATCTAGGTTTTGCGAATGGGAATAATCTAGGGATTAGCTTGGCCTTAGCTAGAGGTGCTGATTTTGTGTGGTTGTTAAATAACGATACCTTCATTAAAGACGACGCACTTAGTCCTATGTTGAAGGCGTATAAAGGAAATGTGGGTATACTAGGTTCTAAGTTGATCTTTTATCCTTCAGATAACTTAATTCAAGCAGTCGGTGCTACGATAAATAAGTTTAGTAGTAAAATTGTGCAAATTGGCTTTAATGAGAAAGACAAAGGACAATATGACAATAAAAGTCTTGCAGTAGATTTTGTTGTAGGTGCATCCTTGTTCGTAAGTAGAGAATTTCTTGAAAAGGTGGGAATGCTATCAGAAGATTACTTCATGTATTTTGAAGAGCTTGATTGGTCATTACGAGCCAAGAAAAAAGGATTTAAAACCGATGTGTGCACATCAAGTGTGGTATACCACAAGCAAGGTTTAACGACTAAAAACCAAGCTTTAGGTGAAAAAAATAAAGTAGCCATGTATTTTCAGTTTAAAAATTTACTGTTGATTTACCGTAAATACTTTTGGTATTATTACCCCATTGTTCTTCTTGTTGTCTTTTTAAGAGTACTTAAATTTAATCTCGCAAATGGGCTAAAAGACCTTGACCTATTTTATAAAGTGTTTTTAAAACCTAAAAAGTTTTCTTTTGAGTAATAAGCCAAACTTATTCATTATTGGAGTTGCAAAAGGAGGAACCACTGCTTTAGCGAATTTTTTATCCGAGCATCCTGACGTTTTTATGGCTGAAATGAAAGAGCCCAATTTTTTTAGTTCAGAAACATTAGAAGAGAGAGAGTTGTATTATGGGAAGACCTATTTAAAATCTGAACAAACATATTTGGATTTGTATAAGAACGGGACTCAATATAAATGGAAAGGCGAGGCTAGCGTTTCGTATTTTCAGTTTCCTGAAACAGCAAAAAAAATAAAATCATTTTCTCCCAAAGCCAAGCTAATTCTATTACTAAGGAATCCAATACAAAGAGCAATTTCCCACTATCTAATGGATGTACGCTTAGGATTTGTATCTGTAAGCTTGGATGAAATTATTGAAAAGAAAGAACAATATAAATCTTTCTATTCTCAATATATAGAACAAGGGCTGTATTATAGTCGTATTCAGGCGTTTAGAAAGTACTTTGCTTCAAATCAATTGCTCATATTAAATGGTGATAAAAGAGATGATATAGAAATGAAGAGCTTAGAATTTTTAGGTATAAACGCTATAACAACCAAAGAAGTTGAAAGTAATCAAGGCCTCGTTTTAAAAAATGATTTTTTATCAAAAATCTATCAAAGTGAAACTATTCGTAGGGCTGTAAATAAGGCAATTCCACTTCGTTTAAAAACAAAATTGAAAGCATCATCTTTGTTTAAAAAACAAGAATATACCTTGAAATCAGAGAATCAACTTTTTTTGGAAGAGTACTATCATACAGATCAACAAAAGGTCAGTGAGCTGCTTAGCAATCTAGGAGGGAGGTAAATGGGCATTCAAATTGGTAGAAATTGGCTTACAGAATTTTTCTTTGTCGTTTACTTGCTTTTAATTTTCGATGTATTTACAAGGCTTCCAATTCCTTTCTTATATGAAATAAGTTACTTCTCTTTTAAGGCCCTTTTAATTGTTTTCTTGCTTTATTATGTTTTTCAAATATTCAAAACAAAACGGGTAAATAAATTATTTTTTATCCTCCTTCCAATTGCTTTTATACCGATTATTAGCGCACTGAAAGCAAATCAAATCTATGGTCAAAGTTTTTGGTTAGGCATGTCTGCTGAAAGATCAAAGATAGATTTTGTTATTCCTATTTTAGTCGTTTTTCTTTTTGAGAGGAAATACTTATCAATGGTTCGTATTGAGAAGTTGATTGTGAAGGTTAGTTTAATTTACCTAGTTGCAATGCTCATTATTAACTTATTTGTTAACCCTGAAGTGTTTTCAAATACCAACCTAGTGCTTTCTTCACAAGATAAAGGGGTGATTTTAAAGTTTAGCTATTACTTGGTAGTTTTTAGCTTTTTTTATGCATATGTAAAGGTATTACACGAAAGAAAATTTAAATATCTTACTGTAATAGCTGCTTCTTTATTCATTTTTGTGGTATTTGCAAAAGCCAGATACTTAACGGTATCAATTATGATTTGTGCGCTTTCCCATCTAATTTATTTACCCTTTCAGAAAAAGGTTTATTTCACCGTTTTTGGGGCTATTTTCGTTTTGGTATTGACTTTAGTTACGACCATTTTTTTTCCAAAAGAATTTGCCACCGTAGTTGAACTTTTTATTAGTGCTTTTAATGTGGTGTTAGGAGGAGAGGTAATGGATAATTCTGCAGCATCGCGAATTACTCAATCAGAAATCGCTTGGCAAGGGATCAAAGAAAATCCAATTTTTGGGACAGGCTTGTTGAGTAATAGATATCAAGACGGATATTTGGGTATGTATAATTACTTTTTCCCGTCGGATATTGGTTGGCTAGGTTCATTATTTTTATATGGAATAGTTGGGTTTATGATTTTAAAGATTCCAATGCTGCTTGGTATTTTTTATAAGTACCCTAAGCCTTTAAAAAAGGATGCCTTTTTGATTTCAATGAGACTTTTTCTATTGTTTTTCTTTGTACATAGCATTGTTGCTTCTTATGATGTAAACAAAATTGGAATGTTTCTTTTGGTGTTTGGAATCTTATATTGCTATCGGTATCAGTCTATTTCTAATCAAGCTGTTGGAAATGAAACCAAGTGAATTCATATTTTTTGCTAAGTACGTAAGCAACTTATTTGCAACTATTGTAAAACGGAAACAAGCTTCTTGATATGATTTTTAATTCCATAGAGTTTTTTATTTTCTTGCCACTTGTTTTTATGGTCTATTGGCTAATTCCGAGCAGTCAATATAGAAAGCAAAATGTTGTCATTCTTTTGGCAAGTTATGTATTTTATGGTTGGTGGGATTGGCGCTTTTTAAGCCTAATTATGCTTAGTTCTGCACTTGATTATGGTATAGGAATAGCACTTGCAAAAAAACAAGATAAAAGACAGCGTAAATATCTTTTAGCACTAAGTTGCCTCGTTAATATTGGTCTATTAGCTTATTTTAAATATTATAACTTTTTCTTAGATAGCTTCATCGATGCATTTCGGTTTTTTGGAAATCAAATAGAATTCGATCGACTAAAAGTAATTTTACCTGTTGGAATTAGTTTCTATACTTTTCAAACACTCAGTTATTCAATTGATGTGTATAAGCGAAAGATAGAACCAAGTAAAGACGCGGTTTCGTTTTTTGCATTTGTCAGTTTTTTTCCGCAGCTGGTGGCGGGTCCCATAGAACGAGCATCAAATTTACTTCCTCAGTTTAACGTTAAACGAAAGTTCGATTTATCCGCTTCGGTAGACGGTATGAGACAAATTTTATGGGGATTTTTTAAAAAAATTGTAATTGCAGATAATTGTGCCGTTTTGGTCAACGATATTTTTGCCCATCATCAAGATTATTCAGGCAGCACATTAGCTATTGGAGCCATTTTGTTTGCCTTTCAGATTTATGGTGATTTTTCTGGATACTCTGATATAGCCATTGGTACGGCAAGACTATTTGGTTTTCAGTTAATGAAAAACTTTGCATTTCCTTACTTTTCTAGAGACATTGCAGAGTTTTGGAGAAGGTGGCACATTTCGTTGTCAACCTGGTTTAGAGACTACGTATACATACCGCTTGGCGGAAGTAGACTTAGCAAGTCTAAAACAGTAAGAAACACCATGATTATCTTTCTAGTAAGTGGGTTTTGGCATGGAGCAAACTGGACTTTTGTTTTTTGGGGTTTTTTTCATGCACTATTATTTATGCCATTGTTGTTGACAGCAAAAAACAGAAACCACATCAAAGAAGTAGAAAGCTCTATACCTTCTTTTCGAATGGTTCTAAGTATTTTGAGAACCTTTTTATTGGTTAGTCTTGCCTGGGTGTTTTTTCGTGCAGAACATGTTTCAGATGCGCTTTACATCATCCGTAAAATTTTCACTGATATATGGCAGCCAATCTCTATTGATATGCCCATGTTTTTATGGCCTATGATATTTGCTTTCTTGCTATGGGAGTGGATTCACAGAACGAAAGAGCATGGTTTGCAATTTGCTGTTTTTAAAAAGAGTAGAGGCTTGAGATGGTTAATCTACTATTCCATTATTCTAGCAATTGTATTATTAGGTAATCACAGCGAATCCTTTATATACTTCCAATTTTAAAAATGATGAGAATTTTTTTGTTTCGTTTTCTGCTGTTTTTGCTTCCTTTTATTCTGTTGATTCCAATTGAATTGCATCTAAGAGAAAATACTTTTAAGGCTAAATCGGAACTGATTGAAGATGAACAGAACGAGATAGAACTTTTGTTGTTGGGGAGCTCACAATTGGCTCATTCTGTTAATCCTGAGTTTATTGGACTTAAAACAGCTTCTTTAGCTATTGACGGTAGTGCAATGGATATAGATTATCTTCTGTTTCAAAAATACTTTAGTCAGTTAAAAGAAATAAAGGCAGTTGTAGTAGAATTGTCTTATCATTCCATGTTTGAAAGTCGTGGACAAGCTTGGGCAAAAAATCACCTTTTACTGAACTATTTCCAGATTAATAATTATGGCACTACTCCTTCGGTTAATCAGCATTTTTTGATTAGTGCCCAGCCTCAGTTCTACTTAAGAAAAATACTTCAAGAGTTTAAGCAAAAAGGGGTAAGTCAATATAATAAGTATGGATTTATAGATAAACCTTTAGATACGTCAATTCATCTTCCAATCACAAGGTTTAGAAGGCTATCCTATGATGAGAAACGTATTCAATTGACCAGTCAAGACTATCTTTCTAAGATTTCTCACTTTTCATTATCCACAAAACCATTTGAAGCTCATGCACAGCGATTGAGAGCTATTAGGGATACGTGTTTGAAATATGAGGTTCAACTCATTTTTTTGTCACCACCCAAACATCAGATGTATAATCAAAAAATGGATGCGAAGAAATTAGCATTGCGAGAAGAGTTTCTTCATGAAATGCTAAGTACTAATCACGTTCATTTTCTGAATTATGAAACAGACTTTGAAAGGAATACCAGATTATTTGATAACGAGAATCATATGAATATAAAAGGAGCCGAAATCTTCACGAAGAAGATTTCGGCTCATATAGACTCTCTTTTAAGATAACGCCTACTTACCGTGGCACTGCTTAAACTTTTTGCCACTGCCGCAAGGGCAAGGGTCGTTTCGTCCTACTTTTTTCTCAACTCGAACTGGTTCTACTTTTGGTTTGCTTGGAGCCGTTGCACCTGAATTTTGAGCTTGACTTGATTGTCCTTGGCTAAAGCTTGGTATTTCAGTTCTAGAAGTTTCTAACTTAGGTTGAGCTTGCTGCTGCTGAGGTGCTTCTTTTACTTGAGCTTGAACTTCTTGTTGTGGTAAATTTCCTTTTAATAAGAAGGCAACCACTTCTCGATTTGTTCGATCTAGCATTTGCTTGAACAACTCAAAAGCTTCAAACTTATATATCAACAACGGATCTTTTTGTTCGTAAACTGCTCCTTGCACAGATTGCTTCAAGTCATCCATTTCTCTCAAATGTTCTTTCCAAGCTAAGTCAATCATAGCTAAGATAACATTCTTCTCAAAAGAGCGATTTAATTCTTTTCCTTCCGATTCATAAGCCTTTTCTAAAGGGCTAACCACCTGAATGGTTTTCTTTCCGTCGGTAAATGGAACAACAATGTTTTGATAATTATTAGCCTCGTTTTCGTATACGTTTTTAATCACCGGATAAGCGGATTTCGCAACTAATGAAGTCTTTTGTTTGTAGGCTTCAACGCATAGCTCATTGATGTTCTCTGTTAGTTCATTCGCATTCATTTTCATGTAATCGTCTTCGCTAACAGGACTTTCTATTGAAAGATTTCTAATGAGTTCAAACTTGAAGTTTTCAAAATCTCGGACATCTGTATTTTCCTGTACAATACTGCCAACAGTATCGTAAATCATATTGGCGATATCAACATTTAAACGCTCTCCAAACAGGGCATTCTTTCTTCTACGATAAATTACTTCTCTTTGAGAATTCATCACATCGTCGTACTCCAACAGTCGCTTTCGAATACCAAAGTTGTTTTCTTCAACCTTTTTCTGAGCACGCTCAATCGATTTGGTAATCATGGAATGTTGTATGACTTCACCATCCTCATGACCCATTCTGTCCATTAATTTGGCAATACGATCTGAGCCAAATAAACGCATCAAATTGTCTTCTAAAGAAACATAAAATTGAGAGCTACCTGGGTCCCCTTGTCTACCTGCTCTACCTCTTAACTGACGGTCAACTCGTCTCGATTCATGTCTTTCAGTTCCAATTATGGCTAATCCACCGGCATCTTTAACTTCTTTGCTCAACTTAATGTCAGTACCTCTACCTGCCATATTCGTAGCAATGGTTACGTTACCAGGCTTACCGGCTTCAGCTACAATATCGGCTTCTTTTTGGTGAAGTTTTGCGTTCAAAACATTGTGCTTAATATTTTTCATTTTAAGCATTCTGCTCAATAACTCAGAGATTTCTACTGAAGTTGTACCTACAAGCACAGGCCTGTTTTGTTTTACCAATACTTCAATTTCGTCAATTACTGCATTGTATTTTTCTCGAGTAGTTTTAAAAACCAAATCTTCTCGATCATCTCTTGCAATTGGCTTGTTGGTCGGAATTACAACAACATCTAGTTCGTAAATATCCCAAAACTCTCCTGCTTCAGTTTCTGCTGTACCAGTCATCCCAGATAGCTTGTGGTACATTCTAAAGTAATTCTGAAGCGTTACGGTTGCATAGGTTTGAGTTGCTGCTTCAACCTTTACATTTTCCTTTGATTCTATCGCTTGGTGAAGCCCGTCTGAATAACGACGACCTTCCATAATACGACCAGTTTGTTCATCAACAATTTTAACCTTATTGTCCATAACCACGTATTCAGTGTCTTTTTCGAATAGGGTATAGGCCTTTAAAAGTTGATTTACTGTATGGATTCGTTCTGCTTTGATTGAATAATCTTGTATAATTCGATCTTTTGCAGCAATTTTTTCTTGTTCGTCAATACTTGAATTGTCAATTTCACTAAGCTCCATATTAATGTCAGGAAGCACAAAGAAATCGTCGGAAGTGTTGTTTCCAGAAATCAATTCGATTCCCTTCTCAGTTAGCTCTATGGAGTTGTTTTTCTCATCAATCACAAAGAATAATTCTTCATCTACCAAATGCATTTCCTTACCTTGGTCTTGCATGTAGTAATTTTCAGTTTTCTGCAACTGAGAACGAATACCAGGCTCACTTAAAAATTTGATTAATGCTTTATTTTTAGGCAATCCCCTGTAGGAACGAAGCAAAGCCATTCCGCCATCTTCTTGAAGCTTTTTTTGAGCTTTGCTGTCCTCAACTTCTTGAGTTAGTTTTTTCTTAGCATCTGCAATCAAAGTGGTAATTAGTCTCCTCTGAGCAGTAACTAACTTCTCAACCACAGGCTTTAATTCTGCAAATTCATGCTTGTCTCCTTTTGGAGTTGGTCCTGAAATAATTAAAGGAGTTCTTGCATCATCAATTAAAACCGAATCAACTTCATCAATAATGGCATAATGATGCTTTCTTTGAACGAGCTCTTCAGGAGTTCTTGACATATTGTCCCTCAAGTAATCAAAGCCGAATTCATTATTAGTACCGTATGTAATATCCGCTTGATATGCTGTTCTTCTTTCAGCAGAGTTGGGCTGATGGTTGTCGATACAATCTACCGTTAGGCCATGAAATTCAAAAATAGGTCCCATCCACTCGGCATCTCTTCGTGCTAAGTAATCATTTACAGTTACCAAATGAACACCTCTTCCTGTTAAGGCGTTTAAGTATACTGGTAAAGTTGCTACTAAGGTTTTTCCTTCTCCGGTTGCCATTTCAGCAATCTTTCCTTTATGCAAAGTGATTCCACCAATCAACTGAACATCATAGTGAACCATATCCCAAGTAATTTCAGCACCAGAAGCGTTCCACTGATTGTGCCAAATAGCTTGATCTCCCTCAATTTCTACACTATCTCTTTTTGCAGCAATGTCTTTATCCATTTCACTGGCCGTTACTTTTACTGCTTTTGTTTCAGCAAACCGGCGAGCAGTTTCCTTAACTACAGCAAAAGCTTCTGGTAGAATTCGCTCTAAAACTTCTTCAAGTTTGTTGTCAATGCTAGATTCAATATCATCGATTTGCTTGTAGATGGATTCTTTTTGATCTGTAGATTCTTCCGCTTCAGCCTGAGCTTTTAATTGCTCTATTTCTTCTTGCTCTTTAGCAATATATTCGTTGATGGTTTGTTTGAAATCTGTTGTTTTCTGTCTTAACTCATCATTTGAAAGACTTGCTAGTTGAGGGTAAACCGCTTTGATTTTTTCAACCAAAGGCATGACTTCTTTTATATCGCGATCAGCTTTGCTGCCTAGAATTTTCTTAAAAGTTTTTGTAAGTGAACCAAACATAAAAGTTTCGGTGTTTAAGTTTTTAAAAAAGGAGACCAAAGTTACTCATTTTAGAACTCCTAAAGGCTTAACCAATGGGCATAAAAAAAGGCTATTTCCTCTGAAATAACCTTTTTTATGAATGTGACTGATTTTATCTAATATTCATCTTCATTGAAGAAGAAATCTTCTTTGGTTGGATAATCCGGCCAAATGTCTTCTATCGTTTCATAAGATTCTCCTTCGTCCTCTATTTCTTGTAAGTTTTCTACTACTTCTAAAGGTGCACCTGCACGAATTGCATAGTCAATCAATTCGTCTTTGGTAGCTGGCCATGGGGCGTCTTCAAGATAAGAGGCTAATTCTAATGTCCAATACATATTTATGCCGTTTTGTAATTATCGCAAAAGTAATTTTTTTGATACTAAAATCAACTTTTAAAGCGAATTATTAAAAGTGATATAGGGTTTTGATTATCAGTGTGTTAATTAGATTTGGGTTTCCAAGGAATTTCTTCTGCTCTCAAATCTTTGCTCAATTTACGCGATAATGTAAACAGATAATCAGATAGTCGATTGAGGTATTGAATGATTAATTCATCAACTTTTTCTGTTTCAGCTAAATGAACAGTTATTCTCTCAGCTCTTCTGCAAACGCAACGTGCAATGTGGGTTGAAGATATAATCGGGTCTCCACCTGGAAGAATAAATGATCTCATAGGTTCCAGCTCAAGATCCATTTTGTCAATTTGTTCTTCTAAATAAATAACATCTGAGTTGAATAGTTCAGGTAATTTCATTTTAGATCTTTCGGGATCAGCAGCCAAATGCGAACCGATTGTAAATAAGCGGTCTTGTATTTCAAGAATAACTGCCTTCACTTCAGGGTCTGTATTGTAATCTCGAATTAAACCCATATAAGAGTTTAATTCATCTACAGTTCCATAAGACTCTATTCTCAAATCATGTTTGGCAACTCTGGTTCCTCCAATAAGTGACGTTTGGCCACTATCTCCTTTCTTGGTATAAATTTTCATGGATTCTTTTTGTATCAAGAATTAGCAAACGAACTTACACTTTTGTTCAATTCATCTTTCTCTATTTGGCCATCTTTTAATCGAATAATTCGATGGGCATGCTGAGCGATGTCTTCTTCATGAGTAACGAGAATAATCGTATTTCCATTTTTATGAATCTCATCAAATAGTGCCATAATCTCATAAGAAGTCTTTGAGTCCAAGTTTCCAGTTGGCTCATCTGCCAGAATGATAGATGGATTATTTACCAGCGCTCTCGCAACTGCAACTCTTTGACGTTGACCTCCTGATAATTCATTTGGTTTATGTTTAACACGGTCTCCTAAACCTACTTGTTCAAGTACTTGCAATGCTTTTTGCTCTCTCTCATTTTTGTTTAAACCAGCATAAACCAATGGCAGAGCAACATTATCTAAAGCTGAAGAGCGTGGCAACAAATTAAATGTTTGAAATACAAAGCCGATTTCTTTATTTCGAATTTCTGCTAACTCATCATCTGATAGGCTACTTACATCCTTTTTATTTAATAAGTAGGTTCCAGAGGTTGGCGTGTCAAGACACCCTAAAATATTCATTAAGGTAGATTTTCCTGAACCTGAGGGGCCCATTAAAGCAACATATTCATTCTTATTTATGGAAAACTCTAAGCCTTTTAGCACCTTAATTAATTGTTTGCCAAGTCTAAAGTTTCTAACTAAACGTTCAATTTTTATGATGGGCAATTCTTCTTGCATAAGTCAAATGTAAACTTTTACCAATGTTGACTTTAGAAAGTTAGTGATAAACGGTAAAATGTTCCCTTTCTTGGTCATTCTTAAAGAAAACCAAGCCAAATTCATAAAGATCAATAGTTTGTCTTACGGCTTTATGCTTTTTAATTTCTTTCCATGCGGCGGTCATTTCTTTCGACCAATAGATATCATCAAAAACAAAAATGGAATTTTCGCTTTTATGCGGTAAAAGTTTTTCAAAGTAGGCAAGAGTGGGCTCTTTTTTATGGTTGCCATCAACGTAAGCAAAATCAATGGTTTGCAGATCTTCAATCGCCGAATCGAGGTGTTGGCTAAATTCACCAACAAGCAATTTAATATTGTGAATGTTTAGTTTATTGTGGTTTACTGTTGCCACTTTTGCTATGGAATCAGACCCCTCTAGGGTAATGATTTTAGCATTTGGGCAAGCTTTTCCTAAATAGGCTGTAGTAAGTCCAAGCGATGTCCCTAATTCTAAAATCGTTTTTGGTTGGAAGTGATAAGCAATTCTGAATAGTAGCTGAGCATGTTTGGGTTTTTTACTCGCTTGCTTTGCAATGCTCTGAATCGTTCTTGTATTACTTTTTGTATATGTAGAACCAGCACCAAAATCTTCAACTTCTATTTCTTTAGTGGTTAAAAGTAATTTGGCTCGAATAGATTCAATTTCATCGAAAGCATAATACCTTTCTTTACTTCGGATTACATCATGCTGAAGGTTGAACACAAAAGGGGAGTGGATTCCATGAAGATGGAAACTTCTTAATAAGTAAGTAATAAAAGAAAATACCTTATGAAATAGTTTCACCCTCTTCGTTCGAAATTTCCCATTTTTTGAATTCTTCTATATCTCCTTTTACAGAGTTAATAACAAAAGTAAGTATTGTGATATCATCCAGTAATCCAGTTAGGGGAATGAAGTCAGGTATTACATCTAGAGGATTTACAAAATAGAGAACAGATGCAATAATATATAAGATGCTTTTCCATGGAATTGCCGTATACTCTTTTTTTACCCAAGCTTTTACCAAGCGAAAAAGTGTTTGAACATCTGTCCAAACACTTTCTAACTTCTGTTTTTTAGCTAGGGCTTTCTGTTCCCCATCTTGAAGCAGTTTCTTTAGTTTTTCTTTGTTTGAAAGAAAAGATTCTGCTTTTTGCTTTGCTTTTTTAAATCCCCTTGGTTCTTTTTCAGTCACTTACCAAATAATTGCTTTTGTAGAGTCGCTATTTACCATTGGAGAACCTGGTCCACAGTCAAATGCATTGGCAAACTCAACCATATTGGCAAGCGGTCCATTTACGCGGTATTCACCAGGAGAGTGCGGGTCTGTAGCTACTCGCTTTCTCAATTCTTTTTCAGTCATATTCATATGCCAAACTTGAGCCCAACCTAAGAAAAAACGTTGTTGGTAGCTATAGCCATCAATCGGTTCTGGTTTACCTTTCTTTTCTAACTCTTTTTCCAAAGCGTGATAGGCTAAGGTAACACCACCTAAATCAGCGATATTTTCACCCAAGGTCAATTCTCCATTAACGTGCAAGCTATCTAAGGGTTCAAATCCATCAAATTGACTAACTACAAGTTGCGCTCTTTCTTCAAAACGCTTTCGATCCTCATCCGTCCACCAATTGGAAAGATTGCCTTTTGCATCATATTTACTTCCTTGGTCATCGAATCCGTGAGTAAATTCATGCCCAATAACGGCTCCAATTCCGCCATAATTTAAAGCATCGTCAGCATTGGGGTCATAAAATGGAGGTTGTAAAATTCCTGCTGGGAAAACAATCTCATTTTTAGATGAACTGTAATATGCATTTACCGTTTGTGGATTCATAAACCATTCGTCACGGTCAATTGGTTTTCCAAGCTTATTAATCATGTATTCAAAATTAAATTTCGACGAATTCATTACGTTTTGCACTTGGTTATCGGCGGTAATTTCAAGAGAAGAATAGTCTTTCCACTTATCAGGGTAGCCAATTTTTTTATCAAAAGCTTCTAATTTTTCAATGGCTTTTAATTTGGTTTCTTCACTCATCCAATCCAGCTTCATGATTCTTTCCTTAAATACCGCTCTTAAATTTTCTACCATTTGTGCTACATCAGCTTTGGAGCTTTCGGAGAAATGTTTTTCAACAAATGCTTTTCCTAATAATTGACCAACATTACCATTCACTTTTTGTAAAGCTCTTTTCCATCTCGGTTTCATTTCTTCAGTTCCACTTAATGTTTTGCCAAAGAAGTCAAAATTTTGATTTACAAAATCGCTACTAAGTTCTGAAGCGTAACTATCTAGCAACCTCCATTTTAGATATGCCTTCCAATTGTCTATACTATATTCACTTATGTAGTTGTTTATTCCACTAAAGAAATCAGGTTGTCCCACAATGATTGAGTCAATGGATTGGATACCCATTTCATTAAAAGCACTTGTCCAATTGATGTTATTGAAGTCAGTTTGAAGTTTAGAAACTGCTAACTTGTTATATGTCTTTTCAGGATCACGACGATCAACTCTACTCATAGAAATTTTCGCCAAGTTGGTTTCCATTTCATAAATAATTTTTGATAACTCTTTTGGTTTATCCATTTTAGCCAAAGCCATCATTTTTTCAATATGAACTAGATATGCATCTTGAATTTCTTTTGATTTTTCGTCATCCTTCAAATAATAATCTTTGTCTGGTAAACCAATCCCACTTTGATAAACATGAGTAATGTATTGCTCGCTGTTTTTATCATCTTGTCCAACGTATAGTCCAAAAAGAGAATTTACCCCGATTGTTTTATGATAAGCAACAACCTGAATTAGATCTATTGCATTTTCAATTTTTTCAATCCTTTGCAATTCATCAGATAATGGACTCATCCCCAGTTCTTCAGCGCGGGTAGAGTCCATAATACTTAAATAGAAGTCGCCAATCTTCTGTTCCATGCTACCTTTAGATGGTTCGGAAGTGGAAAATTCTTCTAGTATAGCTTTCAGTTTTTTATTGTTGCTTTCTAAAACCACATTAAAACTACTCCATCTGCTTTCGGTAGATGGAACAGGATTTTCTTTAAGCCATCCACCAATTGCATATTGATAGAAATTATCACAAGGTTCAACCGAGGAGTCTAAATTTGATAATGGAAACCCTTTATGTTCTCTAATTTGCTGCTCTTCTTGCTTTTCGTCTGCTTTAGGTTGACAAGCAAATAGTAGAATAGTGGTAATGGCAGTCAGGGTAAGTAGATTTTTCATAGAAATTTTTTTCGAAATTAAATATTAACCGAATCTTCTTCAAATATGGTTTGATGAATGGTAAAAAAAAAGCCACCTTATTAAACTAAGATGGCTTTTTGGATTTATTTTAAAACCTATTCAATGATGATTCTTTTAATAGTAGTTTCTTGATCTGAGAATATTCTCATGAAGTAAACTCCTGCCGCATCATCAATTCTCATGGGTTTAGAAATAGTTTGACCAGTTCCACGCAAGTCTTCTTTTTGAATCAATCTTCCGGTTACATCTCTAATTTCAAGTCTATAAGATTTATCAAGCTCCAAATTGAAAGAAAGGTTAAATTCTCCATTATTTGGATTTGGATAAATGTTAACTTGTTGATCTAATTCATTTTCGTTCGATTGAAATTTAAGACGAGAAGGAGCCAAAGGCGCAGCGGTTCCAGTTGTTGTAAAGCTATACGTAGAACTCCAGACTGTTCCTGAAGTAAAGCCCCATTCACAAGTTGATTTAACTTGGTACTCATAAGTAGTGTTTGCAGTAAGACCTACAATCCAATATGATGTCTCAGCCGTTTGTATAACTGGTTGCCAGGTAGTTGTTCCTTGTTCTCTATATCTCAATCGATAGTGAATACTATTTGGCATTGTGTCCCATCTAACTTGTACTTGATCTGAAAACTTCCAGTGCGTTCTAATATTCGTTGGAACAAGGCAAGGTGCACTTAGTGTTTTGAAATGTTTCCAAACAGGATTACTCCATCCCGCCATACAGTTAGATCTAACTTGCCATAAATAAGAGGTATTAGGCTTTAATCCACTTACATCATGGCGACCAATATTATTACTCATGAATTTATTGTTCCAATTGGCTGTGCCATATTCTTTCCATTGAACCCAGTAGTATATGCCTGGCGTAGGGTTAACATCCCATAACAAGACAGCTGAAGTGTCAGATTTATAAACCTCTACAAGGTTGGTAGGGTCTTCACATTCGAAGTTATCATCTATACTAATGTTGTCTATAGCAATATCCTTCTGGTAGCCTGTGCCTACTTCTTCACCTGTAAAACGAATTTTTATGGTTTGACCTATATAATCGTATAGACTAATTCGTTGAAGTTCCCAACCATTATTTTCTACATCCAATGTTCTCAAGTTTGTGAAACCACTTCCAGCATCTACTTCGATATGCAATAAAAACTGCGATTCAGTTGAAGCATGACTTTCAGACCACATTTGGAATTCTAAACCAGGGTTGGCGGCAGCTCCTAAATTAATATTTGGTGATTCTAATGAACTTGCCGTATTATGAGGGCTGCTATCATCTAACCAGGCATAGTAGCCACTTCCTCCCATGCCTGAAGTTGGTCCATAAGTTGCAGCTGTTCCTGAACCAAATTTCCAATCTTCAGAATTAGAAACACCTTGTTCCCAACAATTAGGAATTACACCTGTGTTTTCAAAATTTTCTGTAAAAGGCAGAGAGTAAGTATCACATAGAGTAGTGAATGTTCCTCCGCTTATCCAGCTGCTTTCATCTCCAGGTCCACATAGTTCCCTTAAATACCAATCATATTCAGTTGTTGAAGTCAAACCACTTAATGTGTAAGGATTAGAATTTGCTGTTATAGTAGCTCCTGCTCCTTGAGTAAATCCACTCGGGCCGTACTCGATCTCCCAACTAGTTGCAGTATTAGCAGTCCAAGCCAAATCAACAGATGTAGTAGAAATGTTTGAACTAGAAGGAGAACTTGGTGGTAAACAACTTAAACAAGTATTAATTTCAAATAAATCAAAACTCATATCCCCATAATAATCAGACCCTTGTTGCATGTCCATTTGTAAATAAATGGTTTGACCGATGTACGCACTTAAATCTACACCCACATTTTCCCAAGCGTCTCCATTTGAAGTTTGTAATTCGTCCGACCAAGAAAATACATTTGTAAACGGACCTATAGCAGAAGAGCTAACGCCTAAATTAAAAGTTCCCATTGTGCTTCCATAGGCATGAATCCAGAAGCTTAATTCAGCATACTCAGAAGCAACAGATAAGTCAATACCGTTTGAAACGATAGTAGCTTGAGTTGGTGTTCCACTTGAAGCTTCATAATAAAGGTAATAAGTTCCACTATGAGCAGAGCTTGGTCCTGTGCTTCCGGATGTTGTTCCTCCAGATTTAACATTCCATTTTCTAGCAGTACTTCCTGTTCCAAGGTCTCCTGTCCAAAAATTTGAATTATCAAACTCTTCTGTAAATAGAGGAGCATTTGTTCCGCTTGAACAGCTATATCCTTGCGGAGAATTGAAGTAGGTCGTTGCTGTTATTGGCCCAATTACTGGGCTTGTTGATTTTGCACAATTTCCAGAAATATAGAAATCATAAGTTGTTGACGGTGTTAAACCGCTAAGTCGATAAGGGGAACTACTTGCTTTTGCAATAGTACCTGCACCTAGAGTAAACCCTGTTGGTCCATATTCAATATCCCAATCAACCTCGCTACCTCCTGCTGTCCAAGTAAGGTCTATTGAGGTATTCATAATTGAGTCAGTTGCAAAATTGCTTACGTTATTACAGCTAGGGATATCTTCATAAACAAAATCATCTATGACAATATAAGAATATGTAGAACCTAGTCCATGAGCTAACACAAGGTATTCATCATTTCCATTATAGCCATTATCCGCTGTTACTTCTACAACATATTCATTGAATGTATATGAACTTGCAAAACTAAACGTATCTAAGGGTACAAAACTGGAAGGAATTAAAGGTGATGAAACTGTTCCAACTATTAATTGGTTTGAAGTGCTCGAAGATTTTGCTTGAAACCTAAAGCGTTTATCACCTAGTTTCATGTCACTATAAGCAGGACTTATAGCTGCTAATGTATCTGAACCTGCGCTAAATCCATATGATGAATACATGTAAAGTGCTTGTGTTCCCGAATAGGGTGCATTGCTACCAGTCAGATCTTCTACCTCAATCCAAGCTGTTGTTTGGTATGTATCATACATACTCCAACAAGATGGAAGTAAGTCTAATGCTTCACTATCGAAATTGTTGGTATACGTTGCAGTAAATGGATTACAAAGAGTTGTTACATTAATTGGACCAACCCAAGTACTAGAGTCTCCAATTGCACAAATTGATCTTAAGTAGATATCATAAGAAGTATTTGCCAAAAGACTACTTATCGTAGTAGGATTAGAACTAATCACAGAATTGTTACCTGTACCTAGTGCAAATCCTGAAGTATCATATTCAATCATCCAAGTAGTGGCACTACCTACTTCAGTCCAATTTAAATCAAACGAATTGGATGAAATGTTTGAGGTTAATTCACTATTTGGTGCAGGACAAGAAGGAGGAGCTATCACATTTACAGTATAGTCTTCATAAGATCCATATGATCCAGTATAACATGGAGTAGGAGGACCTGTGTCAGCACCTCCAATTCTCATTCTGTGATGACCAAGTGGAGCATTTAATGGAACTACAAAGCTAGCATTGAGAGTAGTAGGATTTGCGGAGGTAGATGTTCCTGAGTAAACATTTTCACCCGCATCTTCAAAGTCCAAATCGTTATTCCAGTCTATCCAAATTTCGGTAACATAAGTGTACCCAGTTTCATAGGTGATATCTACCGCAACAGTAGTTGTTTGAGAAATGTCTCCAACCATAGCAGAATAATCACCATAATTGTTGGTTTCTGTGCTCGTTGTATTATTTACAGTGCTAAAAGAAACATTTGTAATTCCACTATTATCTACTGAGCTAGGTGAAGGAATACAATAGCCTGTATAAACGGTAATTGGACCAACCCAACTACTTTGACTTGAACCACAATCAGCTCTGACGTAGATGTCATAACTAGAATTTGCAGTTAATCCACTAATCGTATGTGCTGAACTTGAAGCTGTCGTTGAATTACCAGTTCCTTGAGTGAATCCTGTTGTATCATATTCAATATCCCAGTTGGATGCTCCAGCATTATCAGTCCAAGAAATAGAGGCTGTAGTTGAACTTAAAGAATCTAAGGTCAGAGCAGTAGGTGCTACACAAGCCGGAATTTCTTCAATAGTAAAATCATCTAAACCAAAGCCATAATAAGTAGAGCCAGAATAATTTTGCCAGAAATCTATGTAGATGTTCATACCGCTGTAGGCCGATAAATCAATAATTCTTTCTGTCCATGAAGTATTTGTAACTGAGTAAAAGGCCAAAGTATCTGTGAAATCAGAAACAGCCGTACCAGTTGTAGAAACTAAAACATAGTAATCATTTCGATATGTAGAACTTTCTACGATATCATAGATTTTCAACCTCATATTCATAGCACCCGGTAAAGCAATTTGTGGGCTTATTAAGTGGTCATTGTTACTTCCCATTCCATGAGCTGTATTTGATCCTGATCTTGGCGTAATATAGGTGCTAGCTTGCGACCAGGTATAGCCATCACTGTCATCATTGATTACATTCCAGCAATTCCAAACAGAATTTGTAAGGCCTCCATCAAAATTTTCGATATATGGGAACGAATTAACTGCTGCACAAGGTGTGTTAAAATTGTGCAATGCAGACCAAGCACTTGTATCTGCTGGACCGCATATGGATCTTACATATGAATCATATGAGGTGTTTGCACTTAATCCAGAAATCGAGTGAGTTAAAGAAGAAGTTAGGATTGAAGTTCCATTCCCAAGAGAGAAACCTACAGTCCCAAATTCAATCTGCCATTGTGTTGCACTTCCATTCTCTGTCCAACTTAAATCTGCGGAACTGGTTGAAAGATTTGATGAATTCAAAGCAGTTGGAGCTACACAATTAGCACAAGTTTTAATTTCAAAAAGATCAAAAGACATATCACCATAATAATTGCTTCCTTGAAGCATGTCCATTTGCAAGTAAATTGTTTGTCCGATATAAGCATCTAAATCAACTCCAATGTTTTCCCACGGATCTGAGCTTGCAGTTTGGTGTTCTTGATTCCAAGTAAATAAAGTTGTAAATGGTCCACTTGAAGATGTGCCAACTCCAAGTGTAAATGTTCCCATTGAACTTCCATAAGCATGCATCCAAAAACTTAAATCTGCTACTTGAATTGCTCCTGTTAAGTCAATCGCATTGGAAACAATAGTTGCTTGAGTTGGTGTTCCACTTGAGGCTTCATAATATAAATAAGTGCTTCCACTATGCGCGCCAGTCGGCCCTGTACTTCCTGAACCAGTTGATCCAGAAATGATGTTCCACATTCTAGCAGTTGTGCCGGAGCCTATATCACCAGTCCAAAAGTTTGTATTGTCAAATTCTTCAGTAAATGTTGAAGTTAAATTGCCTGTGTTACATGTAATTGTTCTTGGCGAATTAAATAAAGTTGTGAAACTTCCACCAAATGCGTTAGGACTTGTAGAACCACCACAATCGGAATTTATATGCCAGTCGTATGCTGCAGCTGCATTTAATCCAGTAAGTGTATATGGGTTTGAGTTTATATTAACAGTTGTGCCAGTTCCAGGTGTAATCCACTTGGACCATATTCAAGATTCCAACTGCTTGCCCCATTGTTTTCTGTCCAGCTTAAATCAGCACTGCTAGAACTAACATTAGAGCTAGTAAGTGAAGTTGGTGGTAAGCAAGATGGCGCTGCAACATAGGTTACATAGAAAGAAATAGAATCCGCTACTTCATTATTGGAATAACTTGCTCCGCAGTAGGGATTGTTAATTGCAACATTATAATTATTGCTTCCTAAGGTGCCAATGTTTCCTCCAAAAGTATAATCTATTGACCAAGATGATCCATCAAGCCCATCCCCATAGTCATCTAGTGCTTGTAAAACATAGGTGATACCTGTATCAAGACAAAGCGTGATGTTAGCCGTCCCTCCTGAGGAATACACTCCAAAACATACAGAATCGACTGTTGCACCAGTGCTTGTATTTATGATTTTCCAAGCATCCTCTTCAGGATAAGAGTCTCCTGTAAAGTCAATCGTTAAATCTATTGAAGACTGGGCTCCTGTGCATTGTGAATATAATTTTTGTGAAAAGGTTAACGTAAAGGTTAATCCAATTAAAAGTAACAGCTTTTTCATAGTGGTTAGTTAATATTTATTATTCTGTTAGGTTATAATTTCGAGGCCATTAAATTTATGTTAAATAAGCTTAACGTTCAACACTTTTTTTAATTCATAAGTAAAATTAAATGTGTTTAGCCATTTAAAGCCAATGAATTAGGTCTGTGTTTCTTTGTTAATAAGTATTATAGGCTTATTTAGATTGTATTTAAATAGCAGAATGTCAAGTTTGAACAAAAAAAAACGGCGCCGAAAGGCGCCGTTTTCATTAATTTAAATTGGATTACTGTACAATTAATTTGAAAGTTTGTTGATTGTTTCCATCCATAAGGTTGATGAAATACAATCCTTTAGCATAATTGGACAAGTCATAAACTTTAGTGAATGCTTGATTGCTTTGAGCAATATTTTCTTCAAAAATTACTCGTCCACTAATGTCTCTTACCGTAACTAATGCATTTGCATTTGTTAATCCTGAAGTTTTAATTGTAAACTGACCATTTGTTGGATTTGGGTAAATAGAAATTGAATGGTTAGATTCATTTTCATTGATCCCAACTGGCAATCTACAAATTGTAATGTCAGCCCAACTATTTGGGAATACTTGGTAATCTCCAAGGAATGGTGCATTGAAGTCATACTGACCACCAACACCAATTAATCCGCAAATGGTATCTCCTATAACCCATGCATTGGTAGAAATAGCTAAGCTATCATCTATATCAGAGTCAGCATCCACTCGAATTAAAATGGTATCAGTTGGAACTGATAGTCTCCAAGCATAAGCATTAAAGCTACCTGTAGAACTTGGGTCTAACAAAATAAACTTCTCAGTCATGTTTATCAATTTCGATTCAGTTGTTTCGTCCAATACATTACTTACAATCGGAGTTGGTAAGCTAACATTTGAACTAATTAAAGAAATTGAGTCAGGTCTGAATTGAATTAAACCTCTAAATTGATCAACACTACCCCAAACTTTAATGGAATCACCTGTTGCAGGGGTGTAATTGCTTACGTCATTAAAATCAAACAAGGTAATTCCTTCTTGAACACCTGATGACATGTCAATAATGGCAACTTCATAACCATTACCACCTCTACGGTCATATCCAACAACTATACCTGAAGTGATACATTCTACATTTGTAGAATCAGCATCACCATTTGCATCTTCTGTATTAATGGTGCCGATAGGATAATAAGGTAAAGCAGTTGTAAAGCTTGCAACAGAAGACCACATAGATGTATCTCCAACAGCACATATGCTTCTTGCATACCAATCATAGGTTGTATTGCTCATCAATGAGCTTACCATTGCAGAATTAGTTGTAACAACCATTTCTGTTCCTGAACCTGCAGTAAAGCCAGTAGGTCCATAGCTGTATTGATATTCAGGTGCCATTGTTGTATTGGTGTCAATCCAGTTTAACATAGCAGAACTAGTTGTAATGCTTGATGAACTTAATTGAGTTGGAACTCCACAAACTGCCATAACAGGATCTTCAATTACTAAGCTATCTAAAGTAACACCTCTTCCGTATCCAGAGTATCCTAAGAATCCAATGTAGTAATCGCCACTAGGATTTGGTAAACTCAGGGTTACTTGGGTCCAAGCACTCACAGATGAATTATATGATGCTAAATAAGTCCATGTTCCTGTAGCAGAAGTTTTATAATAAACTCCTAAGGTATCTTGATCTCCACTCCAATCTAATTGAGTATAGAAGAAACTCAATTCAGGAGCACTTAATCCACTTAAATCAAGTGATGGAGAAATTAAGTAAGAGGCATCATCATTATAGTTAGCTGAATAGAACAATGCTAATCCATTTCCATTTAATGGAGTAACAGAACCATTTTGATTTCCTGTAGCTTCAATCCAAGAAGCAGAACCAGAAACATTAGTTTGAGTCCAACAGTTTAAACTATTTTCAAAATTCTCAACGTATGGGAATGTAGACATTGTCATACATGGAGTAGTGAAAGTTACTGCTGCCGACCAAGCACTTGTATCTCCAGCACCACAAATCGCTCGTACATAATAATCATAGCTAGTATTAGCCATTAACATACTTAGCGTATCAGGATTTGAAGAAGTAAAATATTGAGTGCCATTTCCTGCAGTGAAACCTGTCATCCCATAGCTGATTTCCCACATCATAGCCGAATTATTTTCAACCCAAGATAATACAGCAGAGTCTGTGCTTAAAACATTAGCCATAGCCATTGTAGGTGCAATACAAGCTGGAGCTTCTTCAACTACAATACTATCTAATGTAACACCTCTTCCGTATCCAGAGTAACCTAAGAAAGCTACATAATAGTCAGAGCTAGCGTTTGGTAGCAAGATAGTTTCCTGCGTCCATGATGAAACTGAAGTATTATATGAAGTTAAATAAGTCCAAGAACCTGAAGCTGAAGTTTTGTAGTAAACTCCTAAGGTATCCTGGTCTCCGCTCCAATCAACTTGCGTGTAGAAAAAGCTTAATTGTGGTGCAGTTAAACCGCTTAAGTCTAATGCTGGAGAGATCAAATAAGAAGCATCATCGTTATAGTTACCTGAGTAAAATAATCCAAGATTGCTTCCATTTAATGGAGTAACTGTTGCATTCTGATTTGCTGCTGCAGTTGTCCAATTTGCGGTTCCTGAAACATTGGATTGAGTCCAGCATGCTAAATTGTTTTCAAAATTCTCAACAACAGGAAAAGTTGAAATAGCAGGACAAGGTGTTAGGAAAGTCTCAACTAAAGACCATGAACTTGTATCTCCAGGGCTACATATAGCTCTCACATACCAATCATAAGCAGTTTGAGAAGTTAGCGTAGTAACGTTTAAGAATGTATCTGTATTTACTACCATTGAATTACCTGTTCCCAAAGTAAATCCAGTGGTGTCGTACTCTACTTCCCATTGAGTTGCAAGACCATTTTCAATCCAATTAAATTGAGCCGATGTAGGTGTAATTGCAGATGTCATTGAGTTAGATGGAGCAGAGCAACTAGCACAAGAAGTAACTTCTAAAAGGTCTATTCCAATATCACTGAAATAATTATTCCCAATTAAAAAGTCAAATTGCAAATAAATAACTTGACCAACATAAGCATCAAGTCTCGCGCCTACATTAACCCAAGGGTCAGTGTCTGCCGATTGAATTTGACCGGTATAATTGAATAAGGAAGTAAATGGTCCACTTGCAGAAGTAGAAACCCCCACATCTAATGTTCCCATAGACTGTCCATAGGCATGCAGCCAAAATGATAATTCAGCTGAATCAGTAACTGCCGTCAAATCAATTGCAGGAGAAACCATTATAGCATGTGTTCCCCAAGGAGAACCTGCAGAACCTGTAGCTTCAACGTAAACATAGTTTGAACCACTGTGAGCAGCTGAAGGACCTGTATTACTTGATCCAGTGCTACCAGATTTACCAAAATTCCAATCTCCAGCAACAGCCGCAGTGCTTATGTTTCCAGTCCATCCGCCTTGCGCGTCAAATTCCTCAGAAAAAATCACAGTTGGATTTCCTGTTACACAACTTACTCCTCTTGGCCCAGCGATTGAAGTGCTGAATGTGTAAGAAGTAGACCAAGCACTAGTATCACCTGCTGCACAGTATGATCTTACATAGTATTCATATGCAGTAGCAGGATTGAGGCCTTTAAGTGTATACGAAGGGTTGGTGCCTACTGTAACAAGTAGCCCTGTTCCTTGAGTAAAACCTGCAGGTCCCCATTCTAAATACCAAGTTGTAGCAGTGCCATTTTCCATCCAAACTAAATCAGCTGAATCACTAGAAATATTGGTAGCAGTTAATCCACCAGGGAAAGGACAAGCAGGTGGAGAAAATTCATCTGCTCCAATGTCAACTGTTGTTGATGGTGCTAGTGGTCTTGTATCTCCATCTATGTCAACTGTAATTCCCACTGTATTGTCTCCAACATCATTAGCTATTGAACCAGAAACATGCAAATCAGTTAGACTAACAAATAAAGGGTCTCCTTCATGAGAATTCATATTGAAAGTAGGAGAAGCGGTTTGATAAGCAGCTAAGCTTGTGTATTGCGTACCACTTATGTTTACAACATTTGTTCCTAAGGAATAAAATACATTATAGTCAAAAGTGGACATTACTGTATCACTTATAGCAGTGGTTGTTTCAAAAGCTTCTGTATTACTTGAGGCAAAAATGTTATTTCTCACATCATAGCCACCTATTCTGTAAGAGGTACTTTGTCCAATTTGAAATGCTGGACTACTAGTTCCATCAGTAGCAATGGTATTGTGGAAAACGTCAACACTATCAACAGAATAAAGGTACATTCCATAATCTGTTCCACTTCCAATCATATTGTTCGAAATTAAAGAACGTTGAACAATGCCAGGAGTTGCAGTAGATGAATTAGAGATATAAAAGCCATAATCTAATGCTATTAAGTAGTTTGAAGAAACATTAAAGTTGCTCATATAAGCCCCATAGAATCCATCACCAGAGGTGTTTCCTCTTGAAAGCATATCCACATCATTACTTGTAAATACAACAAAGTCTTGGTAGTAGCTATAAAGACCATAATAATAAACACTATCTAAATCATTATTATTGGCTTGATTTCCTGTTTGAATAGAGGAAGAACCACCATAAAAATAAACTCCATAATAACCACCAATCATGTGGTTGTTATTTACCGTATTGTAGTTTGCAAATGCATTAGTACTCCTAGTTGTGATACTAGAAGAAGTTCCAATATTGTTTACTAATGAACTGGTTGAACTTGTGCTTACGATTAATTCACAATTCTGTACTGTATTATAGTCTGCACTGTCGCCAAAAATGACATTCATGGCACTTGTTGACGTATTAATAAGTCCTAAATTTTGAATAGTCACATAATCTGTATTTACAATAGCAATCCCATAAAATCCTGCTGAAGAATTTAAGATTGTACTAGAAGAATCACCACCATCAATAGTAATGGTGTTTGTTGAAGATGAGCCTAGAATATTCTCTAATAAAAGGCTTTCATTGTATGTTCCTGCTGCCACATTAACAGTAATCGGACCTAATAAACCACCTTGATTGATTGCATTTTCAAAATCCGCAAAACTATTAAAGTTTGTTCCTCCGGTAGCTGCTGTACTGTCAATTGTATATGTTCCGCTTAAGCCAGGATAAACAGTAGCTCTAATTGTGTCGTTGCTAGGATTTCCGTCAGCAACTCCATTTGGCATACTAGTCCATACTTCAATGTTTGAAATACCAGTGAAATTGTAGTTTCCTAAAGTAACAGAAGCAGTTGCCCCATTAGCTAAAGAACCTGCATATGAAAAAGGAGTTTGAACCATTCCATTTACACTCCAATTTACTGTAGCTGAATTTAAAGTACTTGTACCTTGATTAATGATTGTAGCATTTACTGCTTGACTACCAGGAGTTAATGGGCTAGTTGGAGCATCAATAGAAACTGTACCAGCATCATTGGCAACAACAATTCTAGGAGTGAATTCATAATAATCGTTATCAGCAGCACCACTGCTTCCTGCTCCCATTGGAACGGTATTAGTGGAGCCAACTTGTACAAAATTAGTCGTGTCTTCTTGAAGTCCAATAGTTGTAGTTAAACTTGCTCCATTGTTGTGGTAGTTCATGTCTACAACATATACTTTATCGGTCGACTCTTCTAAAACGATCGCCCAATAGGAAAATGACGATACAGATGCAGTACCTGTGCTTCCATATTCATAAGAAAAATACCTGATCCACAATTGCTGATTAGGAGCTGTTCCATATAATTGGGCATAAACAGCATCATTAGAACCTGTGGGAGCACTACCGGTAAATGCATCCCAAAAACCCATAATTGAGTTACTTGGAACACCTGTAGCATTTAAAGCTGGTAAATTGGTGTTGTTATCGGAAGGTATGACCGTTGCAGTTGTGTCAAAAGTAACTACTCCATTTCCACTTACCTTTAAATGGGTAACTGCGTTCCCAAAATAGTTGAATGAGAAAGGAATGGCATATGGAGCAGACCAGCTATTGCTAGCTGCAGAACCACTAATTAATGTAGTTCCTCCAGATGTAGCATCACCACCAGTAAATACACCACCCGGGTTGCCTTGGTCGGCAACAAAGTTTAAGTCATATGTGTAGGTTTGACCTACCATCCCCAATGCAAAAAGCATGAGGGAGCATAGCGAAAAGCAATTAAGTATTAGCTTTTTCATAGTTAATAATAATTTAGTTAGTTAGTTACCTTTGTAAGGCTTTGATTAATAGTTAGTTATTCTTCGTGTTGGTTGCGTAGAAAAAATTGCAACCTTTCAAACATACATGCTTTTTAAAATACATACAAATATTTCTTATTAAAAGTTAAAATATTTAACATTTTAATGTGAATACAATGTAAAATTCTAAAATGTAAATGATTGTTAAATATGTTTCTATCTTTATGGACAACTTTTTAATAATCTACTATACTTTCTAAATATGAAGCAAATTCTTAAAAGTTCGCTTTTTTTATTAATTCCAGTATTCTTGTTTTTTGATGCTTCGGAAGTTTTAGCTCAGGAACATAGCAACCATCATCAACAAGAAGTTGTAAGTGCTCAAGAGAATGAACATCAGGAAGAAAGCCAAGATGATGCCCATCATACTGATACTGCACCTTTATTATTTATTATACTATCCATAATTATAGGTGTATCTACTAGACATTTTGTAAAGAAAAGTCCATTCCCATTTACTGTACTGCTGTTAATTATTGGACTATTTATGGGGGTTGCCAATCGTTTAGGTTACTTATCGGGAATTGATATAGGTTCAATGCAAGTTAACCTTGAAGGAATAAGTGGTGCTATCAATTTTGCAGCCAACATTGACCCTCACATGCTGCTTTTTATCTTTTTACCCATATTAATTTTTGAGGCCTCTTTTGCAATGGACTTGCATACATTTAAAAAATCAGCAACGAATGCTATTTTATTAGCTGTGCCAGGTATATTAATGGCTTTGGGCTTAACAGGAGCTCTCGCAATGGGTTTAAAATATTTTGGAATAGGGTTGATGGATTGGAATTGGTCATTAGCGCTTATGTTTGGTGCTATAGTTAGTGCTACCGACCCTGTTGCCGTTGTTGCATTGCTAAAAGAACTGGGTGCAAGTAAAAAGTTAGGTACTTTAATTGAAGGAGAGTCATTATTAAATGACGGTACAGCCATTGTGCTTTTTATGGTTTTCTTTTTGGGAATTACTGGCCAAGCTACAGAAGGTAGTCCAATTGTAGAATTTTTTAGAGTAGCCTTTGGCGGCTTATTGATAGGTGCGGTGTTTGGTTACATAGTTATCAATTGGATTAAGAATGTATTTAATGATGCTTTGGTAGAAACTAGTTTAGTCGTTGCTACAGCTTATCTAACCTTTTTTATTGCAGAGCACACTTTTCACGTTTCTGGTGTTTTAGGTTTAGTTGCCTTAGGGTTAATAGTTGGTGGGGTAGGTCGCTCTCGTATTAGCCCTCAAGTTGAGCATTTTATGCACGAATTTTGGGAGTTAGCCGGTTTTATTGCAAATTGTCTCATTTTTTTAATTGTAGGTATCGTTGTAGCTGAGCGAAGTGTGTTTAGCTTGAATGATTTTATGCTTTTTGGAATATTTTATGTAGGTATTCATGTTGTGAGAGCCCTGGTCATTTTTGTATTGTATCCACTAATGAAAAACGCAGGCTATGGTTTACCAAAAAAAGACGCAATTATAGTTTGGTATGGAGCCCTTAGAGGTGCTATTGGATTGGCGCTAGCACTTATTGTAGCAGGAGTTGATGATCAATATATATCAAGAGAAATAAAAGATCAGTTTCTCTTTTTCACGGCAGGAATAGTAACCTTAACATTATTAGTAAACGCTTCAACAATTAAGTACTTAATTAATTATTTAGGATTAACAAAAGTGAGTTCTGCAAAAGCAGTAATGATCAATAATGCAAGAGATTATTTGCATGAAAGTGCTTCTAATCAGATAGATCGTTTAAAGCAAGATCGATTTATAAAGAAGTCTGATTGGATGCATGTGGAGAATTACCTCCCTGGTAAAGATGATCGAATTGGTATTGAGGACTTGGAGTCACATGAAGGAATAACGGAATTGAGAAAGCGATTTTTAGAAGCAGAAAAGAGTAGTTATTGGCATCAATTTAAAGATGGTTTACTTGGAGGAACGGCTGTTAAAATATTGAGTGATAATATTAGTCAATTGTTGGATCAAGGTGGTAGAGTGGCCTTATCAGAAAGAAAGGATTTGGAAGAAAGCTGGAAGGTTCCTGAATTATTAAGTAAAGTTAGTCGTTGGCCAATGGTTGGTAAGCTAGCAAAAGATTGGTACTTAGATCGAATGATGTTGAGTTATGATTGTGCTGTTAGTTTTGTAATGGCACAAGAAGAGGCTTTAAAATTGGTAGAAAGCCTAATGCGAACAGATAAAGAAGATTCTGAAGCATTATTGATGATTGAAAGTGAAATAAATGCAAACCGGATAGAAGGACAAACATTTTTAAGAAATTTGAGAAAGAATTACCCTGCGGTTTACAAAGCAGTTTCTACACAACAGGCAGTCCGTTCGCTTTTGAATTATGAGAGTAAAACGATAGAGCGACTTCAGAAAAGGGGTAGAATTGATAGTGGAGAAGCAAGCAGAATGATGAAAGAGATTGACGGCAGGATGAAGGTTCTTCAAAAGAATCCACCTGCAATTAAATTGAATGAAATCCCAAAAGAGAAAGTATAGCTTCTAGCGTAAAATTTTTCTTACGAAGGCTACTGTAAAGTAAGACATTAAGAAAACTCCTGACCAACCTTCAACTGCTGAAAGCCATCTAATATGTCCTGATGGAAAAAAGTCCCCATAACCGATAGTAAAAAAGGTAATTGCGCTGTGGTAAAATGATTTTTGAATCAAACTTAATTGATCTGGGTCGCCTACAGATGAAACGATTTCTGCATTTGTAAATAGAGATAACATAGTAAATAAGAATGCAAAAAAAGTAAGCACAAAAAGCATGCTTGTGAATACACGTAAAGGAGCAGTTGCAAACAGACCAATCTTGTCAAAAAGTAACCACTGCACAGCAAATAAGAGGTTTGAGCGAACCGAATGAATTCCTCCTTTTTGATTCCCTTTAGCCAGATTCGCTCTCATATCAAATCGTTTGTAAGCTACATAGGCTTCATCTTCCCAATTGTATTTTCCGTTTTGATGAAAACTTTCTTTTAAAAGATTGAACTGTTGCGCCTTGCTTTTTAAGGAAGTGTGATGTTGGAGACTAATCAAGTTATAGGCATTGTTTTCATCCCAAGAGATAAAAAGTTTACCCATAATTTTTAGGCCTTCAATTCTTAAGGTATCAAGCTTTACGGAATATTCTCCTGCCTGAAAATCAATAATGTCTTTTACAAATGAGTAGGAGATGTCTAGAACCTTACCCTTAGAAACCCTAAAATCACAATAACCTCCTAATCGACCGTCACGGATGCTCAAGTAATCAAAATCAGAATTTTTAAATGACAGCATACCGCTTCCAAAAATGCTCCCATCAAAAGAAACTTGACTTGGCCCAAAAGAGACATTTTCAAAGGTTTTTTCTCCATTTCCAAAAATGGCATGCCTAAAGCTTATTTTTCCTTCTTTAAATTCAGATTCATTGAATGAAATGTTTCCATTTCCAAAATCAACTCTTCTAAACTCTGCTTTTCCTTCTCCAAATTCTACTTTTCGAAAATCAATCTTTTCTCCTCGAAAAACGGCTTTATCGAAACTAACATCTCCATGTTCAAATCTTGCATATTGAAAATTGCAATTGCTTCGTTTAAAATCGGCTTGTCTGAAGCTAACATTTCCTTTTCCAAAATTGGTGTTTACAAATAGGACATGCTCACAGTCGAAAATGCAAGAAGAAAATCGAAGATCTCCTTCATCAAATTCGGCAAAACGAAAGTTTAATTCCTCTAGATGAAACTCAGCCCGATTAAAATTTAAGCTTGAAAAGCATTTGGCATGACCAAATGAGACTCTTCCTAAGTTAAATACAGCGTATGCAAAATTTCCTGATCCATCTGTAAAATAGCTGTGGCTAAAATCGGTACCGTATTCACTTTCAAAAAAGGCGTGCTCTGCTTGAAAATTATGAAGTGTGATTTCTTCAGTTTCTGATAGTTTAAAAGCCAATCGATATTCTTTCAGTGAAAAATCTTTAAGGTAGCAGTCACTAAGGTTTATCGGTTTCCCCTCTTTTATCGCTTTGTAAACTTTTTCCTTTTCAGGGGCTCCTAGTTTTTTGGAACTTATTTTATGATTTCCTTTCCACTTTTCTATAATAGCCGTTTTCTTGAATTTTCTGCCATCTATCATTTCAATAGATGAATTCAAGATAGATACTTTATATTCAATAGAGTTCAGTGACATCAGCTAGAATTGGCGGCTTCAAAATAAGGATTAAAAGCTTAGTTCGCAATTCTTTATATAGTGATGATATGATGGTTAATAAAGGGCATAAAAAAAAGCCTAAAGAACTTAGGCTTTTTTGTGGGCGATACTGGATTCGAACCAGTGACCCCCTGCTTGTAAGGCAGGTGCTCTGAACCAACTGAGCTAATCGCCCCTTAAAATTTGGGATGGCAAATATACATTAATTGTTGATATGAGCAATTTTTTTTGAAAATATTTTATAGGGCTTCTGCTACTACAAAAGTGCTACCTCCAATGTAAATCAAATCTGAGGGTGTGGCTGCGTTTTTGGCGCTATTTATCGCTTGTTCAACTGATTGATAAACGTTCCCTTCTAAATGAAATTTGTGGGCATTTGATTGAAGTTCATTCACATCCATTGCTCTTGGAATTTTTGCTTGGCAGAAATAGTAAATGGCATCTTTTGGAAAGAGCGGAAGTATTCGATCTATAGCCTTTTCTTTAACAAGTCCTAAGACTATATGAAGTTTATTGTATGATTCTTTTTGTAATTGATTTAGAACGATGCTCAAACCTTCGAAATTATGAGCTGTATCCGCAATGGTTTTGGGTTGTTCTTTTAGTACCTCATAACGGCCTCTTAAGCCGGTATTAAATTTTACTTTTTGGAGAGCAGTCTTAACAATTTCTTGATTTAAATTCCAGCCTTGGTGATTTAACTCTTCAACTGAGGTTAAAACAGTGTGAATATTTTCTTTTTGATAGTTGCCTATTAAGTCAGACTGTATCTCGTCTTTAATTTTAAAGTCTTCAGCAAAAATGATTTTACTATTTCTCTCCAGAGCAATGGATTCGAACAATTTTTTTTGCTTGGATGAATTACCAATAACTACCGGAGTATTTGGTTTTATAATTCCCGCTTTTTCAAATGCAATTTTCTCTAAAGTATCTCCTAATAATTCTGTGTGATCTAATCCTATATTGGTGATTACACTAAGAGTGGGGCTTATAACATTTGTCGAGTCTAATCGTCCTCCGAGTCCAGTTTCAATGATTGCCACATCAACTTTTCTATTGGCAAAAGTGTCGAATGCAAGTGCTACTGTCCATTCAAAAAAGGAGGGATGTATGTTTTTAAAATCTTCTTTCTTGTTTTCAATAAATGAAATAACCTCCTCTTCAGAAATCATTTTGCCATTTATCTTAATTCTTTCTCGAAAGTCTTTTAAATGTGGTGAAGTATACAAACCAGTAGTATAACCATGGCTTTGGAATATACTTGCCAGCATATGTGCAACAGAGCCCTTTCCATTGGTGCCTGCTATGTGTATACTCTTGAATTTTAAATGAGGGTTGTCAAGTTTCTTACAAAGTGCTAGAGTATTTGACAAATCTTTTTTGTAAGCAGAGTTTCCTTGTTTTTGATACATAGGAAGCTGCAGGAACAAAAACTCAATCGACTCTTTGTAATCCATCAATTTAAGATGAAGATGAAGGTCATTGTCCCTTTTTGTTCTTCTGCTGCATCTGGATTGGCATTAAATTTTGTCTTCAATGCTGCCTCTTTTGCTTTTCGGTAAAGTGTTTGATTGGTTGTGGTTGAGCCACGTGCACCTGGTGTAGCTCGGATAACTTTACCATACTTATCTACAATAATGTCAACTACAACTGTTCCTTCTTCTTGTGAGTTGTCTTGGATTTTGGGACTACTTAAACGACTTCTTCCAGCAAGTGAGAAAGAAATCCCATCACCAGCTCCGCCTCCCTCGTATCTCTTACTATTTGGGTCTCCATTTAACTTGCCTTGATCACCAGATTGGTCTGTGGTTCCATCCCCTCCAGATTCAGTGTTTTTGTTCTTTTTCCACTTATCTATAGCTGAACTTAAGTTTTTATCAGGTTTGGGTTCTTCCTTCTTTTTTTCCTCAACTTCTTTAACTTCTGTAGGTTTTTCTTTCTTTTGATCGATGGAAGGCGCTTCATCAATATCTTGAGTTAGAATATCGTCTTCAATAGTTTGCTCAGGATTTGGTTCTTCAACCGGAGTTTCAGAAATAATTTCTTCAACCTTTTGACTTGGTTGGACCTGACTTGGGTTCATCATTCCTTCATCCACCGTTCCAAAGTTGATGGTAACTCCTTCCTCTTCAGGTGGAGGAACCATATAACTCATTCCAAAAAATGCAAAAAGTAGTAGTAACACCACATGAATGGAAATACTAGTAATTAGTCCTTTTTTATTATTTGAGTCTAATTCCACCTATTAATTGGGTTTTGTGGCAAGAACCATTTTGAATTTATTTCGACTTGCAATATCCATCACTTTTACAACTTCTTCTACAGCAATGGTTTTATCTACATGCAAAATAATTGAGTTGTCAGGATTGCCTGCCATTTTCTCAATTAAAATGGGTTCTAGAAAGTCAAATTCAATGGCTTGGTTATCTACATAGTAGTCAAGTTCTTTAGTAATTGAAACAGAAACAGTTTGAGGCGCTAAAGTTTTACTTGAACTGCTTGGTAAAAGTAATTTAAGTGCATTGGGACTAACTAAGGTAGAGGTTAACATGAAGAAAATAAGCAACAAGAATACTATGTCAGTCATAGACGACATATTAAAATTGGGGCTTACTTTATTTCTTGATTTAATCGCCATTACTTCGCAGGTTCGTTAAGAATATCTAAGAATTCGGTCGTTCTAGCTTCCATTTTAAAAACTACTTTTTCAACCTTGGCAACTAATAAATTGTAACCAATGTAAGCTACAATACCAACCACCAAGCCAGCAACTGTTGTGACCATTGCAGTGTAGATGCCTTCTGAAAGCATTTCTACGTCAATGTTTCCACCTGCGGAAGCCATTTGATGAAAGGCTAAAATCATCCCGATTACAGTACCTAAAAAGCCAATCATTGGAGCAGCACCCGAAATGGTTGCCAAAGTGGCTAAGTTTTTTTCCAACTTGTAAAGTTCGAGTTTACCCGTATTTTCAATTGCGGCGCCGATATCACCTAGCGGTTTGCCAATTCGATTAACTCCTTTTTCAATCATTCTTGAAATTGGAGTAGGGGTGCTTTTACAAAGTGATCTCGCTGCTTCTAGTTTCCCATCATGAATAAAATCTTTAATCTCATTCATGAAATTTTGATCTTCTTCAGCTGCTTTTTTAATGGTAAGGTATCTTTCAATAAAAATATAAACCGCAATTACCGAAAGGATAAATAAGGTTATCATTACAATAATACCTCCTACACCTCCTGATGTAATCAACTCTAAAATTGAAAGTGTTTTTTCTGTTGGTTCTGCTGAATTAGCTAGAGAGTCGGTTGAAGACCCTTCAGCAATATTTATTTGATTTAGCAAGCTTGCGATCATGTTTACTGTTTGGATGTTAATTCCACTAAATTATGCTCAAGCAAGTGCTAAGCATAAGTCATTAACGCCAAATTGTAAACACTATTATGTTAGTTGCTGAAATCGCTTCTAAGCCACAACAAAAACGTAATAGATTGCGCCTGCCGCGTAACCTAATATTGCTAGTAAGCTCATTTTTTTTAGATACCAAATAAAGTCTATTCGTTCCATGCCCATGACCGCTACACCTGCGGCGGATCCAATAATCAATGCACTTCCACCTGTTCCAGCGCAGTACGCAAGAAATTCCCAGAAGTTGCCATCTTGAACAAAATGCTGATAATATTCTGCATTCTCAGGAGTAAATGTTGCCAATAGTTCTGGAGAAACTATTGGATACATACCCATAGATGCAGCTACCAGAGGTACATTGTCTACAATGGCAGATAATAAACCGATGACAATATTCACTAAATAAATATTTCCTATTTGTTCATCAAGAATTTTTGCCATACTAGTTAAATGCCCAGCTGATTGTAAACTAGAGATTGCAATTAGGATTCCTAAGAAGAATAAGACACTTACAATATCAATCTTTCGAAGTACACCAATTACAGAAAGCTCAGATTTTATTTCATGATTTTTAGTTCGGTGAATAACTTCAGTGACAACCCATAGAACACCTAAGCCAAACATCATTCCCATGTAAGGAGGTAAGTGGGTTACTGTTTTAAAAACGGGTACAAACAACAATAAGGCAACTCCTAAAAAGAAAATTAAGTTTCTTTCAAAGGCTGTTGTTTTGTTTCGCATATGTTCAGCTTCTTTGCTTGCTTCCGGTCTTTTTACATCTCCTTTTTGGGTGAAGCTCAAGAAAATAAGGGGTATAATCATGCAGATTAAACTAGGTACAAAAAGTTCAGTAATGATATTGCCCGCTGAAATTTGTTTGCCAATCCAAAGCATGGTTGTGGTAACATCTCCAATTGGTGACCAAGCTCCACCTGCATTTGCCGATATGATTACCAATCCAGCAAAAAACCACCTATCTTTTTTCTCAGCAATTAATTTTCTGAGAAGTGAAATCATTACAATAGAAGTCGTTAAGTTGTCTAATGCCGCTGAAAAGAAAAAAGTTAAAAGACAAATAATCCAAAGTAGCTTGACTTTATTGGTTGTTTTAATGCGGTCAGTAATTACAGCAAAACCTTCATGGGCATCCACAAGTTCAACAATGGTCATGGCTCCAATGAGGAAAAATATTATTTCTGAATGGTGGGTTAAATGGTGAGATAATTCATGAACGATGAAGTGATGTCCATGTTCAGCAATAATCGCCTTGATGTCATAATTGTCTGATAGACCAAAAGTTTCATCAACATAATTTAGAAAAGATCCGCTTTGGGCTAAGATTTCTTCCATGCCAAATACGTAGGCTGTCCAACCAAGAACTGCAATAAGAAGGGCTGGAGCTGCTTTGTCTATTCTTAAGGGGTGCTCAAAGGCTATCATCACATATCCTAAAATGAAGATAACCACCATTAATGTATACATAGTGTATAAGTTTTGCTAGATGAGTTTGTTAAGAGCAATAGCAAAAGCAGTTTTAGCTACGTTTAGCTTGCTTGTTGACTTTGCATAAACTTCTTCGATTGCTGTTTTAATTGTATTTGAAGTATCTTCAAAAATACCTTGATCTTCCATCGTTATATTTTCAGACATGAGATAGGCAAAAACCCTTGCCATTCCGCAGTTTGAAATAAAGTCTGGTATTACTGAAACTTTTGTATCCGTATATTCTGCTATTGGTCCAAAGAAAATTTGAGGATCAGCAAAAGGAACGTTAGCCCCTGCTGAAATAACTTCCAGACCTGCATTAATCATTCGATCAACTTGTTCTTTGGTAATTAGTCTTGAAGCGGCACAAGGAATAAATACATCTGCTGAAATGTCCCAAATCTTATCATTTACTTCTTCAAACGACAATAAATTATCAGCTTGAAGTTGATTGCCTTTCTTAGCTAAAAATAGGTCTCTAATTTCTTCAAAGCTAAAACCTTCTTCTTTTATTAGACCGCCTTCTCTGTCAATAATTCCAACAATAGTAGCACCGCTTTGAGCTAAATAATACGCTCCAGCTGAGCCTACATTTCCCCAACCTTGAACTATGACTTTTTTGCCCGCTACAGAACCTCCATAAATATTGTAGAAATGCTTTACTGATTCAGCAACACCAAAACCTGTAATCATGTCCGCTACTACAAACTTTCTGCTTACTTCAGGGGTATAGCTATCATCTTCAATTACTTTAAGAACTCCGTATCTTAACTGGCCAATTCGCTTGATTTTGTCAGCTTCAGTAGGTTTGAAATGTCCATTAAAAACTCCTTCTTGAGGATGCCATACTCCGCAATCTTCGGTAATAGGAATAACTTCGTGAATTTCATCTACGTTTAAATCCCCACCGGTACCGTAGTAATTCTTCAAAAGAGGAGCTACTGCTTGATACCATCTTTTAAGTACACCAGCTTTTCTTGGGTCTTTGGGATCAAAATTTATTCCTGATTTTGCACCGCCAATGGCAGGTCCTGAAACGGTGAATTTTACTTCCATGGTTTTGGCCAACGATGTGACCTCATGTTTGTCTAATCCTTTTCTCATTCTGGTACCACCGCCTGCAGCGCCACCTCTTAATGAATTAATAACGACCCATCCTTCTGCTTCTGTTTCAGAGTCTTGCCATTCAAAGACAATTTCAGGTCTTTTATTTTCATACTTTTCGAGTAGTTCTTGCATCTAGAAAATTTGCACCAAAAGTAACAAACAATCTATTTTAATTAGCTTAAATTTATATCAAATTAGGGTAAATATACTGCTCCGGAACAGTGGTTTTTTGAGGCGCCTGTTACCGATTTGTAACTGTTTTCAATTCCAAGTTCGCGCATGAGTCCTAAAAATGCAAAGATTAAGGCTTCTTTAAAATCAATTAGATTCTCATTTGGTATGGCTATTTGAGTGTTTGCTTTAAGAGTTTCCATTAAAAAACTGTTCTTCGCTCCTCCTCCAGTCACTAAAATATTTTGATTGAGATTGTTTTTATCTATTATACGATTAACTTGAAATGCCCAGTGTTTACCGAAGGTATTTAGCTTGTCTTCTGGACAGCAATTAAATTCGGTAATAATTTGATAAAAATTAGGAAAAATGTCTTCTCGACCCAATGATTTTGGAGCCTCTTTTTCGAAATACTTCCATGCATTTAGTCGATGAAATAATTCTTCGTTTAAGTTTCCTGATTTTGCAATTTCTCCTTTATCGTCGTAAGGTAAGTTAAAGTAATCCGTACAAAGTTGATTTAAAATTAGATTTGATGGTGCTATGTCAAACGCTAGTCGTTCATTGTTTTTTAAAAAAGAAATATTGGTGATTCCACCAATATTTATACACGCATCATATTCGTTAAAAAGCAATTCGTCCCCGAAAGGTACCAATGGAGCACCTTGGCCACCTAGGGCAACATCTTGAGAACGAAAATCCGATACTACCTTGTGGTTTGTAATTGAAGCAATGCATGCTCCATGTCCTATTTGTAAAGTATATCTTTTGTAAGGATTGTGAAAAACAGTATGCCCATGAGAAGCAATTAAGTCAACTTTTTTATCATCTAAAAAAGAATTACAGATTTCACCTAAATAGTAACCAAAATCAAAGTTTAAATGAGTTAACTCTTCTGCATTTAGCAGATGTGATTTTTGAAGTCTGTTTAGCCAATCTTTTGAATATAGGATAGTTTTTGCATCAACAATTTCATAATTCCATTGTTTGTTTATTTGATAAAATTGCGCATGGCAAATGTCTAAGCCATCTAGTGAGGTGCCTGACATTAAGCCTAGAACTTGAAAAGTTTTATTTAATTGGTTCAATGTATATAATCAGTTATTTTTGCGAATATAATTACAGGTAAAATTAAGCTATGAATATAGAATTAACAGAAGAACAAATTGCAGTTAGAGATGCCGCGAGGGATTTTGCTCAAAACGTTTTAAAACCGGGAGTAATAGAGCGTGATGAAGAGCAACGTTTTCCAAAAGAGGAAATCAAGCAATTGGGAGAATTAGGTTTTATGGGTATGATGGTTGACCCAAAATATGGTGGAGGCGGAATGGATACCGTTTCTTATGTGCTGGCGATGGAAGAAATATCAAAAGTGGATGCATCTTGTTCAGTAGCGATGTCTGTAAATAATTCATTGTACTGCTGGGGTATTGAAAAATTTGGAACTGAAGAACAAAAAGAGAAGTATTTAAGACCTGCTGCCAGTGGTGAAGTTATTGGTGCTTTTTGTTTGTCAGAGCCCGAAGCTGGTTCAGATGCAACCTCTCAGCGAACTACAGCTATTGATAAAGGCGATCACTATTTATTGAATGGAACGAAAAACTGGATTACTAACGGTGGTTCAGCTTCGTATTATATAGTTATTGCTCAAACCGATGTAGAAAAAGGTCATCGTGGAATAAATGCTTTTATTGTAGATAAAGAATGGGAAGGTTTTACAGTTGGGGCAAAAGAAAACAAATTAGGTATTAGGGGGTCTGATACGCATACCTTGATGTTTACCGATGTAAAAGTTCCAAAGGAGAATAGAATAGGGGAAGACGGTTTTGGGTTCAAATTTGCCATGAAAGTTTTATCTGGTGGACGAATTGGGATTGCTTCCCAAGCCTTGGGGATTGCTTCAGGCGCTATGGAATTGGCAATTGCTTATTCAAAAGAAAGAAAAGCCTTTGGGAAAGAAATTTATAAGCATCAAGCTATTGCATTTAAGTTGGCAGATATGGCAACTGAGATAGAAGCTGCGAGACTTTTGTGTTTAAAAGCTGCTAGCTTAAAGGATCAAGGTAAAAACTTTGATAAAGAATCTGCCATGGCAAAAGTGTTTGCTTCAAGAGTAGCGATGGAAACAACAGTTGAAGCTGTTCAAGTGCATGGAGGTTATGGTTTTGTAAAAGAATACCATGTAGAGAGATTAATGCGTGATGCCAAAATCACACAAATCTATGAAGGTACTACAGAGGTACAGAAAATCGTTATTTCACGAGCTATTTTAAGTGAATAAAATATTCAATTGTAAACATAAAAAAAGGCCCGAATTCGGGCCTTTTTTTATGACAATAAACTTTCTAGTTTCATGCCTCTTGAGCCCTTGATTAAAATCTGTTTATCAACCGTTGATAAAGATTGATACCATTCTTTAGTGTCTATTGTGTTTTTATAGAATGAAAATTGAGGATAATCATTTCTGAAGTTATAGAAGTTTTCTCCTACAAAAGTCGAATTATCAAAATTAAGTTCCTTGACTTTTTCAATGATGTGTTTGTGCTCTACTAGGCTTGTTGACCCTAATTCAAACATATCTCCTAAAATCAATACTTTATTATCTCCATTTCTTTTAGAGAAGTTTAAAAGCGCTGTTTCCATACTCGATGGGTTTGCATTATAAGCATCTAAAATGATTTCTCCATTGCCATTTTTAATGATTTGAGAACGATTGTTTGAGGGTACATATTCGTTAATCGCTTCATCAATTTTTTCTGAAGGAACTTTGAAATAGTTTCCAATACAAATTGCAGCCAATATGTTGAAAAAGTTATATGTACCAAAAATTTGAGCCTTGATTCTGCCTGCTTGATTTTGACAATTCCATTGGCCTAAAATGGTTGGTTGACTCTCTTTCAGTTCTCCTTGACAATAGCATTTGTTTGATAGTCCGTATTTAATTTGATTTAAGTTTTGGCTTAGTTCATTTAGCGTATTATCATCATGATTAATGAAAATTTTTCCTCCATTTTTTTCTATGTATTTGTACAATTCAGATTTTCCTTTTTTAATCCCTTCAATACCTCCAAAACCTTCAAGATGAGCTTTACCTATATTTGTAATCAACCCATAGTCAGGTTGTGAAATCGAAGAAAGAAATGCGATCTCTCCTTGGTGATTGGCACCCATTTCAATAATAGCAATTTCATCTTCCTGAGTTACTTCCAATAGAGTTAAAGGAACACCGATGTGATTGTTATAATTTCCTTTTGTTGCCTTGGTTTTAAATGACTTTGATAAAACACAATTGATGAGTTCTTTAGTAGTCGTTTTTCCATTGCTGCCAGTTATACCTATAAAGGGAATTGCTAACTGAGAGCGATGATATTTTGCTAATTCTTGTAGTGTTGATAATACATTTTCAACCAGAAGATATTGTTCGTTTTCTGCATAATTAGGTTCGTCAATTATCGCATACTTTGCACCGGATTCTATTGCTTTACTTGCAAATTTATTTCCGTTAAAGTTTTCACCTTTCAACGCAAAATAAATACAGTCATTTGTAATTTCTCGGCTATCTTTAGATATTCTAGGGTATTTTAAATAGATTTTATAGAGATCTTCTAAACTAGTATATTTCATAATTCTAAAATAAAAAAGCCTCGCATTTGCGAGGCTTTTTTTAAAATAAATATTTCAACAATTTAATAAACTAAACCGACAGGGCTCCCTACGCGAATCATCGCGCATCTAAATCCAATTTGGGGAGAAGACTGATCTTCAGTTAAAAATCTTCTTGTGCCTGGTGTCATCCAATAAGCTCGATCATTCCAAGAACCACCTTTATATACTCTAGCTCTATCACTAATTAAGGTAGATTTTCCAAAATCATACATTGATGCATCGCCTAATTCATCAAAAGTGGCAGGCTCGTCATAATATTTAGAAGACTGTAAGTCACCATCTTCATAATTAATGACATCCGCTTTTTTGTAATTTCTTCTTTCAGCTAAATTATCATCTTCAGGATTAACTTCTCTGTATTTCATTCGACCTAAACTGTCTTTTTCAGCTAAGTACCCTTCTTCATCTCTAACCAAAGTTTTAAAAACATTTCCTCTAAAAGGTCTAAAGTCATCAGCATCTTCACTAGTCATAGGTCGGTAAACATCCATAACCCATTCACTAACATTTCCCGCCATATTGTATAGGCCATAATCATTTGGCCAATAAGAATAAACTGGAGCTGTGATTTCTGCATTATCATTTAATTGACCTGCAACTCCCATCATATCACCTCTTCCTCTTCTAAAGTTAGCTAACATCTGACCTAAATAATTATCATCAGCATTTCTTACTCCATGTCCGTTCCAAGGGTAGAATTTTCTTTCAACAATTAATTCCCCATAGGTATTTCCAATAAGGCCCAAGGCTGCAAATTCCCATTCAGCCTCTGTAGGTAGTCGATATTCAGGAAGTAAAATCCCATCTTCAATTCTAACGTTTCTGGTTTCTTTATTCGGGTCTAAATCAATAAGGCCATCTACTCTTTTCCCACTTTCATACTGACCACTTAAATATGCCTTAGTATTGAAGTTGTCCTCGTTAAATTGATTTGGATTATGTTCAAAAAGACCTTCACGTATTAAGATTAGTTCATTTACACGATCAGTTCTCCAAGCTGCATAATCAGTTGCTTGAAGCCAACTAACATTTACTACAGGATAATCATTATAAGCTGGGTGCCTTAAATAGTATTCAACAAAAGGTTCATTGTAAGCTAACCTGCTTCTCCATCCTAATGTATCTGGAAGTGCCTTTTTGTATACTTCCGGGTAATCTGCACCAAAAACTCGCTCTAACCAATATAAGTATTCTCTATAATCTATATTTTTCACCTCAGTTTCATCCATATAAAAGGAAGAAACGGTTACCGTTCTCTGAACATTATTCCAATCGTAAAATATATCTTGTTCGTTTCTACCCATGGTAAAACGTCCACCTTCAATTAAAATAAGTCCAGGGCCTGTTTCTTGCTCAACATAAGGTGTATTTTCGAATCCACCATTCTTTGAGTCGTTATAAGCCCATCCGGTAGTGCTAGATCGTTCACCACCACAAGAGGCTAAAAGAAAAAGGCTCGCTATGGCCCAAAATCCTTGTTTTAAATTTCTATTTTTCATCATGTTGATGTTTAAAAGACTTCCAAAAATACCCAAATAAACTAATTAACTAAAAAGAGGGACAGCTTATTGTTTCAAATCTTACCTTCTTCGGTCTGCATGGGAAGATATAACTAAAGGAAACTTCATGTGATCCTGCAGTCCGATCTGATAAAATAGAAGTAGTTAAATCATAGCTATATCCTATTTTAAAGTTGTCTTTTTCAATACCTAGCAATGCAATGAATGAATCTCCTAAACGATGCCAGAGACCAAATACTATTGGTCCTTTTGTAACGTACATTCCGAGGTTTAATTCTGTAAATTGTTCTTGCTGTTGGTAAATAACATTTGGTGACCAGCTCATGTCATCATTTCGCAGTCCAAATGGGAAAACGGCTCCAAAATGCCCTGTAAATCTTCTAGGCAGAACTGATAAATCTATGAATCCTTCATCAGGTGCTGTTAAGTGATGGACAGCAAAACCAAAATAATATTTCTCGCTAAAGCCAAGTAAACCAAAAGAGAAATCAGGATAAAATACTTGGTCATTTTTAATTTGCTCTTGAGACTGGTATACAAAGCCTCTTCTTGCATCAATCATATCACCAAACCGAAGGTTACTTACATCAATTGATTTTTGCACAATGCTAGCTTGAAATCCCGAACGAATAGAAAATTTACGATTTACAGAAAATTGATAAGAATAAAGAAAATGAGCTGATGTAGTACTTAAAACACCTTCTCCTGCTTGGTCATTCAAAAGCAAAACACCTAAACCGCCATTAACTGCGTCTACTTGTTGGTCATAGCTTGCTGTATAAGTAACAAAGCTATTGTCAATACCAGGCCATTGATTTCTGTAATTCAGTGTAAGTCTGGGGCACTTGGCAGTACCCGCAAAAGCAGGGTTCAAATACAATCGATTCGCATAAAATTGCGAAAACATTGGATCCTGACTGTAAGCAGACAAAGAGAAAAACAGAAGAGTTAATGTATAATATAATCCTTTACGCACACCACAAAATCTTCAGCATGGTCGCAAATATAAATAAACTTCATTACTATAAACTTGTTATATTTTAGATAACTATTTTTATTATTTGAAAGTGAGTGCAATATTTCAAGTAGTCTTTAGTTATGTATTTTTCAAAAGAAATTATGATAAATCGAATTAGTCTCTATATCTTTCTGATTACTACGGCTTTTAATTTCAGTTTAAATGCTCAGAACCAAATAAAAGTCGATTTAAATTGGGGTGATCCCATTTATTATGGCCTAGAAGGAAATAAACAAGAAAAGACTTTATTCTTTAGTGAAGCTCAATATGATTTTGCTGACTCAAAGCTTCCTTTTCTTTATTTAAATGTAGGGAATCTAAAATCTCGTTCAATAAATCAAGCGGTTATAGAAAATGAAAATTCGATAGCCTTAACTGAAGATGAAATTCAGTTGCTGCAAGGCCTTGAAATTGAGGGCGAACCACAGGTTTATATAGAGAATTCATTAATTAAGAAGGAAAATCATGCCTACATAAAAATCAATCCCTTCTTTCGATTTAATGGTCGTTTTTTCAAATTAACAAATTTTACCGTTTCGTATTCAACCATTTCTAAACCTTTAAAGAGAAATAAGGCATTGTCATTTGCATCGAATTCCAAAATGTCAAGTGGAGATTGGTATAAGATAGGGGTAACCAAAGAGGGGGCATATAAGCTTAACTATCAATTTTTAAATAGTCTTGGTATTGATGTTGAAAATTTAGATCCAAGAACTCTTAAAGTATATGGCTATGGGGGAGGTAGTTTGCCAGAGTCTAATGATGAGGATAGACCTGATGATATGTTAGAGAATCCAATTTTAGCAATTGGAGAAAATGATGGAAAATTTAATCGAAACGACTACTTTGTTTTTTATGGTGACAATCAGGTTGAGTGGCAGTATGATACGTCTAAGAATCATTTTAAACACCGTTTAAACCCTTATTCAGATACAACCTTCTACTTTATTGCGATTACTCCTGGAAATGGTAAAAGAATTCAAGCAAAATCAATTCCTTCTGGAGTAATAACAAATACAGTTACCTCATATGATTATTTGTCATACCATGAAGTGGATCAAGTGAATTTGATTCAGTCAGGTAGAGAGTGGCTTGGAGAGCCTTTTGACAATATCTTAACCTACAATTTTAGTTGGGATATTCCTAATTTAATAGTTAACGAAGAGGCGAGCTTTGAATTTTTTGGTGTAGCTCGAGCAGGAGTAACAAGTACATTCTCTATAAAGGCCGAGAACTCAAACTTTACTTCATCTGCTGGTGCAACTGTTTTAAGTCGCTATGAAGTAGCTTTTGGTAAAGTTTCAAGAGGTATTAATTCCTTTCCATTAGTTAATAACCCTGTTAATATAAGTGTAACTTATAATAAACCACAGGCTGTGGCTAAAGCTTGGTTGAATTTTATCAACTTAAATGTTAGAAGGTCGCTAGTCATGTCTGGATCTTTTATGTCATTTAGAGATATTGAGTCCGTGGGAACAAATCAAGTATCTGAATTTTTTCTGCAGAGTAACAATTCTGTTCGAATTTGGGATGTAACAGATGTTGCAAACATTCAGTCACTTCAGTTGACTCAACAGGGTGCGAATTATAAATTTATTGATGAAACAAGTAATTTAAATGAGTATTTAGCTTTCAGCGCTGCTGATTCAATCAATATTATACCAATTGGAAAGGTGCCTAATCAAAATTTACACGCCTTTTCTCAAGCAGATATGATTATTGTGACCAATCCCAAGTTTTACAATCAAGCAGAGCAATTGGCACAATTTCATAGAGAAGAGGGGTTAACTGTTCAGTTAGCAACCACACATCAAATATATAATGAGTTTTCGTCAGGAGCACAAGATATTATTGCAATTCGAACCTTTGCTAAGATGTTTTATGATCGAGCAACAAATGCAAGTGAGCTTCCTCGCTATTTATTGCTTTTTGGTGATGCATCTTACGACTTGAAAAATAGATTAAGTGGAAATACAAATTATGTAGTTAGTTATCAATCACCAAACTTTCTACAACCTGTATACTCTTATGTTTCTGATGATTTTTTGGGACTTTTAGATGATGAAGAAGGTACTTGGCCAAATACAACAGTTAATCCTGAGAAAATGGATATTGCCGTAGGTAGAATTCCATCAAAAACAGTACAGGAAGCAGCTGGTGTTGTTGCTAAGATCAAGCAATATAACACAACCAACAATTTAGCAGATTGGAGAAATAAAATCGTGTTTGTTGGTGATGATGAAGATGGAGTTACTCACATGTCACAATCAAATCAACTTGCAACTTTAGTTGATTTGAATGACCCGGATATGGAATTGGATAAAGTGTATTTAGATGCTTATAATCAAGAGTCTACTGCTGGAGGTTCAAGATATCCTGAAGTGAATAAAGCAATTAATCGTGCGGTTCAAGATGGAGCATTATTAATAAATTATACCGGGCACGGCGGAGAAACCGGTTGGGCAGGAGAACGTATTTTGAGTATTGAAGATATTACGTCTTGGGATAAGAAAACAAACATGCCTGTGTTTGTGACAGCGACCTGTGAATTTAGTCGTTTTGATGATCCGTTTAGAACGTCAGCGGGAGAGTTGGTTTTGTTAAATCCAAACGGTGGGGGAGCAGCACTTATGACAACTACAAGATTGGTATACTCTAGTCCTAATTACACCTTGAATAGATCGTTTTACAATTTTGTTTTTGAACGAGATAATAATGGAGATTTTAAGCGCGTTGGAGACATTTTTATGGAGACTAAAAATGCAAATGCGGGAAGTTCAAATTCGAGAAATTTTTCATTGCTAGGCGACCCTGCTTTGAAATTAGCAATTCCAAAATACCAAGTGATTACTACAGAAGTGAATGGGAGGCCATTAGGACAAGCAGATACTTTAAAGGCTTTATCTCAAACTACAATATCAGGCTATGTTGCGGATGAGAACGGAAATAAAATGACACAATTCAATGGATATATTTACCCAACAGTGTATGATAAGTCTAGAAATGTAAAAACTTTAAATAATGATGGGGGTGGTGTATTTGAATTTGAAAAACGAGATAGCCGAATATTTAAAGGAAAAGCATCAGTTAACCAAGGAGACTTTAGTTTTTCATTTATTGTGCCAAAAGACATTAATTACAGTTATGGAAATGGGAAGGTCTATTATTATGCAGAAAATGGTTCTGTAGATGCAAATGGTTATTCACAACAATTAATTGTTGGAGGAAGTAACGATTCTGCACTTACTGACCAAGAAGGTCCTCAAATTGATTTGTTTATGAATGATGAGTCTTTTGTTTATGGTGGTATCACGAATTCAAGCCCTTTGTTGTTAGCAAAATTGTTTGACAATCAAGGGGTAAATACAGTGGGCAGTGGCTTAGGACATGATTTAGTCGCTGTTTTGGACGGAAACACAGAAAACTCATTTATTCTAAATGATTTCTATGAAGCAGAAACGGATAGTTATCAAAAAGGAGTTATTCGATTTCCTTTTGAAGATTTAGACGAAGGAAAACATACCATAACTTTAAAAGCTTGGGATGTTGCTAATAATTCTTCAGAAAAAACCATTGAGTTTATGGTTTATGAGGATAAGCAGATTGAGATTAAAAACTTAGTTAATTACCCCAATCCATTTACAACCAATACCGAGTTTATCTTTCAACATAATCAAGCAGGTGTACCACTTGATGTTAAGCTAGAAATATTTACAGTCTCTGGAAAATTGGTAAAATCCTTTAATCAAGTAATCGTGAATGAAGGCTATTTATCTCGAGATATTCGATGGAATGGAAAAGATGAATTCGGAGATTCAATTGGAAAAGGAGTTTATGTGTATAAGCTTCAAGTTCGAGCTAGAAATGGCTCATCAATTGAAAAATTTGAAAAGCTTGTTATCCTTTAACTGCCAATTTTAAGCCTTTGGAAGTTTGTTATATTTGCAATCCTTTAAAAATTAAACGTGACTAATACACACTTTAGAAAACTTTTTGCTGTTGCATTTTTGTTGCTTAGCTTACCTATAGTTCAAGCGCAGAATGTGGTTACTCCTGATAATGTTCCTGATGATTTACAGCTAAATACAATTACAACGGCAGTGCCCTTTTTATTGATAAGTCCAGACTCGCGTTCAGGAGCAATGGGTGATGCAGGTGTTGCAACCTCACCAGATGAAAATTCAATACACTGGAATCCCGCAAAACTTGCTTTTATAGACGGTGAAGGAGGATTTTCTTTAACTTACAGCCCATGGCTAAGAAATTTAGTTGGTGATATCAGCTTGTCTTATTTATCCGGATATAAAAGATTAAATAAAATTTCGACCATTGGTGGTTCATTGCGTTACTTCTCGCTAGGTGAAATCACTTTTACTGATGATCAAGGAAATGCTATAGGAAATTTTACTCCGAATGAATGGGCTTTAGATGTCGCCTATGGAATGCAATTGAATCGTAATTTTTCATTCGGAATGGCCTTGCGTTACATTAATTCTAATCTAACAAATGGAATCACTGTTCAAGGACAAGATACTCGACCTGGAAGATCTGTTGCTGCTGATGTGTCAGCATATTATCGAAATGAAGATTTTCAAGTAGGCGATTATGATGCGATTCTTTCAGCAGGAATTAGCCTGTCAAATATTGGTGCTAAAATGTCTTATACGGATAATGATGAAAGTGATTTCTTGCCAACGAGTTTAAGACTAGGCCCTTCTTTAGAATTGGAGCTGGACCAGTATAATAGTTTAATGTTTACAGTTGAGGCAAGTAAATTGCTAGTGCCAACTCCACCAATTTATGAAAGAGATTCTTCAGGAACAATAGTAACCAATGATGCCGGTGAGCCTCAAATTTTAGCAGGGGAAGATCCTGATGTTAGTGTTACAAGTGGTATTTTTCAATCCTTTACGGATGCTCCTGGAAGGGTTGAAGGATTTGATGCCGCAGGAAATCCAATAATTGAATCAGGAAGTGTTACTAAAGAAGAGTTAAATGAAATTGCTTTATCTGCCGGAATGGAATATTGGTACGATAAGCAATTTGCAGTGAGAATGGGTTATTTTTATGAAAATCCAACCAAAGGGAATAGACAGTATTTTACCATCGGTTTAGGATTAAAACTTACTGTATTTGCATTTGATGTTTCTTACTTAGTAGGAAATGCTCAACAAAACCCGCTAGCTAACACTGTACGGTTTTCATTGAAGTTTAACTTTGATGATTTCGGTGCTCAAAACGAAGAAAACTAAATTGAAAATTCGAGTAGGTTTTGGTTTTGATGTTCATCAATTGAAAAGTGGTGAAGATTTTATTCTCGGCGGTGTTAATATTCCTCACCACAAGGGTTCTCATGGCCATTCTGATGCCGATGTTTTGATTCACACCATTTGTGATGCCATATTAGGGGCAGCCAACTTAAGAGATATTGGGTTTCACTTTCCCCCCAACGATAATCAATATAAAGGAATTGATAGTCAAATTCTTTTGAAAGAAGTAATGGTTTTATTGCGGAAAGAAGGCTATGAATTGTCGAATATGGATTGTACCATTGTACTTCAAGAACCAAAAGTGAATCCTTTTATACCCCAAATGAAGACCACTTTGGCTTCTTGTATGAAAGTTGATGAGAGTGATATTTCTATTAAAGCAACAACATCTGAGAATTTAGGATTTGAGGGGCGTGAAGAGGGTGTGTCGGCTTATGCTACTGTATTGATATACAAATCTTAGAATGTCAGCCTTTTAAGGTAATTTCGTTCCTACAGATATTCATCATGAAGAAAAAGCATAACTTTTCTATTACATACTCAGAATACAATTCTTTAAATAGTTTGCCCAAAGAAGATCAAGTTTTATTGTATAAAGCCATTGATGTGGCTAAAGGGGCTTATGCAAAATACTCAGATTTTCAAGTGGGCTCTGCAATTCAATTGGCAAATGGAGAACAAGTAGTTGGTTCAAATCAAGAGAATGCAGCCTATCCATCTGGATTATGTGCTGAACGAGTAGCCATTTTTTCAGCTTCTGCTCTTTATCCTAATGAGCAGATAAATACCATTGCAATTTATGCGGCTAAAGAATTAGAAACAGACAATCCAGTATCTCCATGTGGAGCCTGTAGGCAAGTTTTAATGGAATATGAGTTAAAACAAGAAAAACCAATAAGACTTTTGCTACTAAGTGCGATGGGTAAAGTTTGGGAATTTGAAGGGGTTAAAGAATTACTTCCTTTTGCATTTAAATTCAAGCCTTTAAAAAAGTAGTTTAGCACAAGCAAAATCATTGTTTTATTTTAAATTTGTTATCCCAAAAAAAAGGAGTTATGGCAAAGAAATCAACTGCGAAATCTACTTCTAATAGTTCAAGTAGTAAGAAGCATGGAAAAGAAACTTATCTAAAATGGTATGAGTCCATGCTGTTGATGAGAAAATTTGAAGAAAAAGCAGGACAACTATATATACAGCAGAAAATTAGAGGATTTTGCCACTTGTACATTGGTCAAGAGGCATTAGTAGCTGGTGCAGTTAGTGCGACAAAACCATCAGATAATATGATTACGGCTTATCGAGATCATGCTCATCCTATAGGATTGGGAATGGACCCAAAATATGTGATGGCTGAATTGTATGGTAAAAAGACTGGTTGTAGTAAAGGAAAGGGTGGTTCCATGCATATGTTCGATAAGGAATTGAATTTCTTTGGCGGGCATGGAATTGTTGGAGGTCAAGTTCCACTCGGTGCAGGAATTGCTTTTGCAGATAAATACAATGGGAATGATAATGTAACCTTATGTTATATGGGAGATGGAGCCGTTAGACAAGGTGCTTTTCACGAAGCCTTAAATATGGCGATGAATTGGAAATTACCAGTCATTTTTATCATTGAGAATAATAATTACGCAATGGGAACTTCGGTTGAACGTGTTTCAAATGTGACAGAGTTACATCACATGGCCGATGGATATGACATGCCCAATGAGCAAGTAGATGGTATGGCATGTGAGCCAGTTTACGATGCGATAAGTAGAGCAGTTGAAAGAGCTAGAAAAGGAGATGGGCCAACTTTATTGGAAATGAGAACTTATCGTTATAAAGGTCACTCCATGTCTGATCCAGCAAAATACAGAACAAAAGAAGAATTAGAAGAATACAAATCACTTGATCCGATTGATAATGCTTTGCAGATTATTAAAAAGAGAAAGTATGCCACAGAAAGTGAGCTTAGTGAGATTCAAGAAAGAGTAAAACAACAAGTTCAAGAATCTGTTGACTTTGCAGAAGAATCTGATTATCCAGATGCTTCAGAATTGTATGATGATATTTATGTTCAGAAGGATTATCCCTTTGTAACCGAATAAAAAAGAAAAGATGGCCGAAATTATAAAAATGCCAAAGCTAAGTGACACCATGGAAGAAGGGGTTGTTGCAAAATGGCATAAGCAAATTGGAGATCAGGTAGAAGAAGGTGAATTATTAGCTGATATTGAGACAGATAAAGCTACTATGGAGTTCGAATCCTTTCAATCTGGAACAATTCTACATCATGGAGTTAAAGAAGGCGAAGCCGGGAAAGTAGATACTATTCTTGCCATTGTGGGTGAAAAGGGAGAAGATATTTCTTCCATGCTTAACTCAGATGAAAAAGCTGAAGGAAGTGCAGAAAATGTTTCTGAAGAGAAGGAAGAAAGCGAAAAAGAAGAAAAAGAGTCTTCTTCGTCGAAGTCTCAATCTATTGATACTTCAAATATCAAAGCTCAAATTATTAAAATGCCTAAGTTGAGCGATACCATGAAAGAAGGTACCGTAGCTTCTTGGATTAAAAAAGTAGGTGATCAAGTTGAGTCGGGTGAGATTTTAGCAGAAATAGAGACCGATAAAGCCACTATGGAGTTTGAGTCTTTTGAAGATGGTGAAATTTTATATCATGGCGTAAAAGAGGGTGAATCTGCAGAAGTAGATTCCATTTTAGCGATTGTTGGTGAGAAGGGTGCAGATTATCAAAAGTTAATAGATGCTTTTGAACAAGCGGATTCAAGCAATGAAAAGGGTGAATCTAAACCTGAAAAGTCAGAATCAAAGGACGAAAAACAAAATTCGAAACCAGAAGCTAAATCAAGACCTTCAAAAGATGCGAATGCAAGATTAAAAATTTCTCCATTAGCTCGTAAAATGGCTGAAGAGAAAGGAATAGATATTCAAGACATTCAAGGTAGCGGAACAGATGGAAGAATCGTTAAGCGCGATGTAGAAGAGTATGCACCTTCAGCTAAATCAGCAACTCAAGCTCAAGCTTCGGCAGGGGTTGAAGATTATGAAGAAGTAGCAGTTAGCCAGATGCGTAAAACAATCGCAAAACGCTTGGGTGAAAGTAAATTTAGTGCTCCACACTTTTACTTAACCATCGACATTGATATGGATAAAGCCATTGAAGCTAGAAAAGCCATTAATGCTTTACCTGATACCAAGGTTTCATTTAATGATTTGGTAATAAAAGCTGCTTCTGAAGCGCTTTTACAGCATCCTTCTGTAAATTCTTCATGGTTAGGAGATAAAATAAGAATTAACAAGCATGTAAATATTGGGGTGGCTGTAGCGGTTGAAGATGGTTTACTTGTTCCTGTAGTTAGATATGCCAATACCAAGAAGTTGAGCCAAATCACGGCTGAGGTAAAAGAGTTTGCTCAAAAAGCTAGAGATAAGAAATTACAACCACAAGACTGGGAAGGAAGTACATTCTCCATCTCAAATCTTGGTATGTTCGGTATTGAAGAATTTACAGCAATTATTAACCCACCAAACGCTTGTATTTTAGCCGTAGGAGCTATTCGTCAAGAAGCGGTTGTTGTTGAAGGTGAAATAAAGGTAGGTAACCGAATGAAGGTTACTTTATCTTGTGATCATCGGGTAGTTGATGGGGCTACAGGTTCTGAGTTTTTAAATACATTTAAAACGTATTTAGAAAACCCGGTAACCATGCTTGGTTAGAATTAGGAATATGATCATATAAAAAAGGCACGCATTGCGTGCCTTTTTTTTGTTAGCTTATTTATTCTTATTCAACTACCAATTTACCTACCATTCCTGGGTAATGCCCGGGGAAAGAGCAAATGTAATGGTAAGAACCTTTTGAGGGAGCCTCAAACTCAATTTGTGTGGTCTCTCCTATATTCGTCATTTTAGTATGTGCTAAAACACGTTTATCATTCGGAACAAAATCATTCTCTTTTCCTGCAGAAATACCTGCCGTAGCTATCTCTTGTCCGGCACCCATTGGCACTAAAACAAAATTGTGAAACATGCCGGCGGTTCCACTTTTGTTTTCTAGGGTTAATTTTACAATAGAATTAGCTGGAATACTTAACGTTTTGGGTTCAAAAGCAATTTCAGACATGGTTTCTCCCTTTGCAATGAGTGTAATTTCAACTACTTCTTTCTCAGCGGTTTCCATTTTTTCAATAGATTTTTCAATTTTCTTTTCTACTTTTTTACTTGTCTTTTTAGCATCTTGATTACTACAAGACAAGAGAAAAATGGGGGCTAATAACAAGCTTGATTTTAAAAACTTTTTCATGTTTTAGTGTATTTATTTAGACTAATTTAGATTCAATTTTTCAATGATAAATATGGTCAAAAGACTAGGTAAAATTATAAAACAACTCTTTTTTGGAAGTGTTTTTCTAAGCGTTTTAATCGTGGTTTTATTTCGATTTGTTAATCCTCCGATTAGCATGTTCATGATTTTACATTTTTTGGAAAGTGGGAACAAAATTGAAAAAGAATGGATGCCAATTGAGGAAATAAACCCCTCAGTTCCAATAGCATTTATAGCATCTGAAGATCAATTGTTTTTGACACATTCAGGTTTTGATGTGGAAGCCATTCAAAGGGCAATTGAAAGTAATCAATCAAATCAAAGAGTTAGAGGAGGAAGTACAATTAGCCAGCAATTGGCAAAAAACCTTTTTCTATATTCTTCAAAATCATATGTTAGAAAAGGCTTAGAAGCTTACTTCACCTTTTTGATTGAGTTGATTTGGCCGAAGAAACGAATTATGGAAGTCTATTTAAATGTGGTAGAAATGGGAGAAGGAGTATATGGTGTGCCAAAGGGCGCTGAACTCTATTTTCAAAAATCTGCTAATACGGTTTCGTCAAGAGAAGCGGCTTTAATGGCGACTGCTTTGCCTAATCCAAAACTATACTCACTTCGTTCACCATCAAACTACATGATAAAAAGAGCTAATTGGGTGCAGACTCAAATGCGAAATTTGGGAGGTGTAGGAATTCTTAAAGATTGGTATTGATATTAGATTCCAAAGCCAAAATTGATTCGAATTACCGGATTGGTGTATGGTGTATTTATATCTTCTGTTAAGTTAAAAAGGACGAGTATGCTACCAAAAGAGCGATCTCCAATTTCTGAAACATAACCGCCTCCTACAAAAAAGCTTGTAACATTTACTCGTTCTCCAATGATAAATCGATCATCTAAGTTTAGTACTTCTAGCTCAGTGTGTGCTAATACATTATCGAGAATAAAATATTGACTAAAAATACTGCCACCATAAATGTTGGTTTTGTAATCGAAGAAATCTAAATTTTCTTCATAATAAATATACTTGCCTCCAATACCTGATAGTAAGCGGTCGGTTAACATATACCCTACTGTCGGAGACACTTCAACATAGGTTATCTGTCCAAAGGTTGCCCCAAAACTTCCCCCATATCTCATGCGGTCAGGGTCAAATTTTCGATCTTTTGGTGGAGGTGGAGGAGGTTTTCGATCTGCAAAGTCGCGTGCTTGTGAAAAACTATTGAGCTGTATTATGAAGCTGAAAAAGAATAAGATAGCAAAGTGCCTAACAAGGCATTTGTTTAGTTTCCGATTATAATCAGATTTTCCCATTGGTGTATTTGAATTCTCTATTTCTATGAAAGTACTTAAATTAGTATTCGAATAACTACAGTAGCAATAGTTGTTTTATGTTAAACAGTTGGAGAAAGGAGGTCAATCACCTCCTTTCTTTATATAAAGGCGAAAAGATAAGCAACATTATGAAACGAATTTAAGCTGCTTTTATGATTCAATCGAAGAAAGAACTTTATTGGATTTCACAAATTAGTGGATGGCTAATTTATGTGGTTCTAATGGGGCTACTCAACAAGCTAGACGGTGCTTCATTAGAATTTACCGTATTCCTCAATTTATTAACTACTTTTTTGCTGGGAGTAGTTAGTTCGCATATTTATCGAGAGCTAATTATTAAACTAAATTGGCTACGCTTAAAAATTGTGCAACTAATTCCCAGAGTGATTGGAGCGTCTATTTTGTTTGGTGCTCTATTTATTTTGGTTCATACATTTGTTTCTGAAAGCTTTATTGCTGGTGGCGAGTTCGAGTTAGTTGGGCTTGAAATGCTGCAACTGACATTGAATTTGGCTGTTATATTCATGTTATGGTCATTACTCTATTTTTTATATCATTTTATTCGAAATTATAGAAGAGAAGAAATAAAGAATTTGCAATGGCAAGCCCTACAAAATGAAATAGAGCTTAATAAATTAAAGTCACAACTAAATCCCCATTTTATATTTAATAGCATGAATATAATTCGGGCATTGGTTGATGAAGACCCTCAAAAGTCTAAAGATTCAATAACCCGATTGTCTAATATTTTAAGAAGTTCATTATTAATGGGCCGAAAGAAAGTAATCAGTTTGCAAGAAGAACTAAACTTAGTAAACGATTATTTGAACTTGGAGTTAACGAGATTTGAAGAAAGGTTGAATCTTGAGATTCAAGTACAAGAGGGCTGTAAGGATCATTTGTTGCCTCCTATGATTTTACAGACCTTAGTTGAAAATGCGATAAAACATGGAATAAGTAAATTACCCGAAGGAGGAAATGTGAAATTGTATGCTTTTAAAGAGCAAGATAAATTAAAAATTGAAATAGTAAATAGTGGTCAACTTTCTGAGTTAAAGAAAAAAGAAGAAGAACGGGGCTTTGGTTTGCCAAATACCATTGAAAGATTAAAATTGTTATACGGAAAAGAAGCTAATTTTAAAATCTTTAATTTAAACGAAACTGAAGTTAAAGTAGAGCTTTTGATACCTGCAGAAACAGTTAAAATTAAAACAGAGAATCATGAAAGCAATCATAGTTGATGATGAAAGACTTGCAAGGCAAGAATTAAAGAATCTCTTAGTGGATTATCCTCAAGTTGAAATTATTGCGGAATGTAATAATGCCGATAATGCAAAAAAGAAAATAGAAGCTTTAAAACCTCAATTGGTTTTCTTAGATATACAAATGCCTGGTAAAAACGGATTTGAACTGTTAGAAGACCTTCAATATGTTCCTCGTGTTGTTTTTACAACTGCTTATGATGAATATGCTTTAAAAGCATTTGAAGTAAGTGCTTTTGATTATTTGTTAAAGCCTATTGAAAAGGAACGGTTAAATGATACCATCTTAAAATTAGAGCAAGAACTTAAAGAAGACCAAGAACAAGGTGAAAAGCAGAGCGAAAACTCAAATACTGAAAAGCTTGGCTTAGAAGATCAAATTTTTGTAAAAGATGGTACAAAATGCTGGTTTGTGAAATTAAAACAAGTGAGTGCTTTTGAATCTGAAGGAAATTATGTGCGCATTTATTTTGATCAGTTTAAGCCACTCATATTAAAGTCTTTGAATAATTTGGAAAATAGATTGGAAGACAAGAAGTTTTTTAGAGCAAATAGAAAGTTTATCGTGAATTTAGATTGGGTAGAGTCTGTAGAAGAATGGTTTAACGGAGGTTTTCGACTAACGCTTCGAGATGGGAAACAAATTGAGGTTTCTAGAAGACAAGCTTCGAAATTAAAGGATATGATGAGCCTATAAATAGGGTTAAACAAGAATTAGAATTTTTTAAGTCGAAAAAAATATGCATATTTACTGGGAAGAATAAAAGTATGCAGCACATTGAAATTGAACCAACCTACAAATCTCCAAAGGTTGTATTTAATCCGAGTGATGGGAATTTTACAATTGAGGGAAAATCAATTCTTGTTAATGTAGACGAGTTTTATGCTCCTTTACTTAACTGGATGGACGAATTTGTTAATCAACCCACCACCAAGCAAGTTAATTTTACATTTGATGTAGAGTACTTTAACATTGCATCAACAAAGCGATTTCTATTTTTCTTGTTCAAGCTTCTGCAATTGAAAGAAAAAGGAATTCAAATAAATATAGTTTGGCGCTATGTAAATGACGACCAATATGGCTTGGAAACAGGAAAGGATTTTGAACAAATGACGAAGCTGCCATTTGAGTTCTTAGGATATGAAAAACTTCATTCAAAAGAGACTAAAATAGATTAGGCCATTCATCTGAAACGATAAATCCTCGATCATGGACTAAACCTTCCTTTAAGGAATACCTGCAGATCATAACTTCACGCTTTTTTAGAAACATTTCCTTTAGGTTCGCCAAGCAAGTATCAAATTCCATTAATTTTTTTCTTTTAAAGGGAAAAATCCAATCTTGCTTATTTTCTACGATTTCAAAAAGATACCGATTGTTGACTACCTTGTTCATTTCTAATCTGTAGCACCACCAGCCATTGTTTAAATTATTTTGCTCAAAATCAAATAAATGAATCGGATAAAAGAATGCACCTTTGAGCAATACTTTAGATTCAACCGCATGATTAATCAACTTAGGTGCAATTTGATACTTGTATTTTTTAAACAAAGGAAGTTGTTTATGAAGTAGCTTGTTTACTTTGTTTCTTAGATTATCCTTAGGGTTAAGTCCAATAAACTCATCCTTAAATAATAAGTAAAACTTTATAGCAAACTCTAAATGCGTAAACCGACAATCTTTGGTGTTTTGAATTATAAAATCAATTTCACCTACACTTTTTGAATTCTCATAAACTACTTGGTTGGCTTTTATTAATTTCCAATCATTGCTGTTTTTAAAATAAAACTTGAGTAATTCTTCGGCATACTTTCCCAGTGGTAATTTTCTAAATTCTTGTTTCAATGGAATGTTTGCAGACTCAAGATTGGAAATAAAAGCTTTTTCAGAATATTCGCCCAATTCGAAGTAATACTCACTAAGCGACTTAATGGCTAAGTTCGAATGACTCAATAGGTAGCGTAAATCTTTTAAAAAATCACTTTCCGTTAATTTAATTTCTTGGATTAAGTCTTGATAGTCAATCTCATTTTTCATGAATTTATCTCACTTTTGCACCGAATTTAAGAAACTAAGAAATAGGAAGGAATTATGAATAAAACGATTCAGTGGGTTTTAAATGTTGTTTTTTTGATAGCGATATTGTATCTAGCATTTCGAGGGAACAAAATGGAAGAAGTAGAAATAGAAAAAGAAGTTGTTGAGTCAAGTGTAATTGATACGTTACAGAACTCAGCATTGACTATTAAATACGTGAATACAGATACCCTATGGAGCAAGTATAATTTGGTTTCTGAAATGAGAAAAAACTTAGAAAGTAGAAAAAGCGAGTATGAGCGAGATTTAGAACAAAGTATAAAGAGCTTTGAAAAGGAAGTCATGGAATTTCAAGAAGCAGCGCCCACAATGAGTCGTTTTGAAGGAGAGCAGAAGCAAAAATCATTGCTTCAAAAGGAACAAGAATTAGGAAGAAAGCAAGAAGAATTGTCGATGAAGTTAATGGAGATGGAAGACCAGATGAAGCGTGATATTCGAAGTAAAATTTTGAAAGCCTTAAAAAAGTATGAATCTCAAGATGTAGATATGATTTTTGATTATTCTTCCAGTAGTTCGCTTTTAATGGTTGGAGATTCTTTAGATATTACAGAAGAAGTTTTAGAGCAACTCAATCAAGTTGCTGAAGATAATAAGCAGAAGTAAGATGTTAATAGCAAGAGTAAAAAAGGAAACTAATATTGTTGAGTACATTCTGTATATGTATCAAATTGAAGATATAATTCGATCATTCAAGTTTGATATTAAAGCAATTGAGCATTCCATTATTTCTCAATATGACCAACCTATTGAGGTCAAAAAAGAAATTAAGGCTTGGTATAGTGATTTAATTCAACAAATGAAGGAACAAGGGATTGATAAAAATGGTCACTTAGCTGAGTTAAATGACATTGCTCAGGGTTTGCAAGTGCTTCATAAAAGTTTGTTAACTGCTTTTCAAGACAAAGAATATCAAAAGCTTTATGATGAAGCAAAAGAGCCTTTAGCTGACTTACAACGCAAAACCCAAGCGGAGTTAAAAGGAAATGAAATAGCAGTTGCCTTAAACGGATTATACGGCTTATTGGTGTTGCGGCTAAAAAGGGAGAATGTGGCAGCAGGTACGGAAGATGCGATGAAAGTTATTAGCAACTTAATGGCTCGACTTGCTTTTCAGTATAATGAAATGAAAATGGGCAAGCTTAGATTTCCTGAAGAGAAAAGCAACTAACTCATCCAACCCAAATGAGTATGCTTGAAATGATCAGGATGTTTTAAGCCATAACCAAAAGTACGGTCCATACTTGCATGCCCCAACAAAATAATCCCAATTAACGCTAACCATTCCATTTGGAAATACCACCCTGCTAAAAGTAAAGTGATGGCAATGGCTTTATGGTGAAATAAATTGTAGGTAATTGCCCCAATTCTAGAATTGATGAAGTACCCTAGCATTCCAATATCAGGAGTTAGAATCAATGCCAAATACCACCACCAAGCGAATTGGGTTTGTTGAAATAGAACAATTGAAAGAGCAAACATAGCAGCTTCTTCCAGCTTTAAGGAAATTTTTAAACTTTTCATTGGTCACATACATTCATAATAAAGGCTTTCATTTCTCTCATTTCATCTTTAGCTAAATCTTTTCCAAATTGAGCAATAAAGAATAGTACCACACCTAGCAGCAAACTTCCTCCTGCTAGCCAGAATCCCCAGGGAGAGCTTTCTAGAGTTAATTGTGAACTCCCAATCATTAAGCCAATTATAGCACCAAAGCCTGCCACCAAATAGAAGAACATGAACATTGTCCAAACAGCAGCTTCAGGAGCTACCAAACAGCGTACTTCTACCTTGTTGTTTTCGTTCATCTCCCAACTGACATCCAATGTAGGAGACCAAAAATGTTTTTGTTTTGGGTTCACTCGAATTAGAAAATGGTCGTGTTTCGTTTTTCCTGAATAGCCATTGGGATTATTTAGCCTCAGTTGAACTTTAATCCTTTCTACAAAAGCTTCTTTGTTACAACCAACCTCAAATTTAAAACGTGGTCGAAATTTAAGATCTGACATACTATTTGCTTAGGAGTTCTAAGATAGTGCAAAATCTTAATTTTTAAATACCCCTGCATCAATTAACGCTTGAAAGCTATCTTCCATTGTTTCTTGCATAGGCCTAAACTCAATTCCTAATTCAGATTTTATCTTGGAATTATCAGCCTTCCATTCAACATTCACATTTTTCTTAATGAATTCTCTGCTTAATAATTTATTTAACATCGGACCAAATAGCATCAACAACCATTTTGGGATGGCTGCTTTTGGGAGTGGGTATGTATCTCCATATTTCGACTGTAAAGTCTGGGCCATTGCTAACATATTGGTGTTATGAGCCGAAGTAATGTATCTTCCACTTGCTGATTCTACAAAAGCAGCCTTATAATGGGCTTCAGCTACTTCTCTAACATCAACCATTCCCATACCCATTTTGGGTGCACCCATTTTAAAAGTTCCATTGCCCAGTTGTTTGAGAATATTAAAACTTTCAGAGGTTGTTGCTTTCGGGTTTAAAGGAGGGCCCATTACCAAAGATGGATTTATGGTTACTAAGTCCCATTGCTTCTGACTATTGGCAATTTCCCATGCTTTTTTTTCTGCCAAAGTTTTGGAATAGGAGTAAGGCTGGTAGTCAATAGAAGCGGTGGTGTTCCATACCTCTTCGGTAAGTTCTCCATTAGGTGTTTGCTGACAGTCTATGGCATCTGTGTAAATAGCAGCACAGCTGCTGGTTACAATTACACGTTTTACACTAGGCGTTTCTTTCGCTGTGTTTAAGACATTGGCTGTGCCATTTACAGCAGGTTCAATCAAATCATTCTGAGGGTCATTAACTTGGGTGGAAAAAGGCGAAGCCGTATGAAACACAATTTCACAATCCTTCATGGCTTCTGCATATGAACCATTTTCTAATAAATCAGATTTGAAATAGTGGATTTCGCCTTTGGTATTGGCAGCAATCTCATCGAGATGCTGCGTTTTATTTTTATTGTCAGGCTCTCTTACTGCTGCATGAACCGTATGACCTTCTTCTACTAATTTTTTTACGATCCAAGCTGCAACATAGCCGGTAGCTCCTGTAACTAATACTTTCTTACTCATGATTTCTTTTTTGTAATGCCGCCCCAAGAAAAGAGCAGGGCTTCTTGTTTTCGTTGATTAAGATTTTCTATTTTTTGATCTAAATAAAGATTCGCCAGAATACAAATACTGCTATGAATTAACTCCATTGCCAAGTGCAACTCCATTTGTTTAAATTCACCTCTCTCCATCCCTAATTCAAAAAAATCGCAAAATGCCCCATAATAACTCAGCCCTTCTTGTCGTACTTCTTCACTGATGTAATGTGAGTGTAGCACTTGCTGGGAGAACTTATATTTCAAGGGTTCTTGAATGTAAAATTCAAATACTGCCAACCAAATTTTTTCGAATTGTGTTTGAATAGAATCGTTTGAATGAAAAGCGCTTTGAAAGAGCTGACCTAATTCTTTTTTAAAGCTTAAGTAAAGCGCTTCTATAATTTCTTGTTTGCTTTTAAAGTGATGATAAATAGTGCCTGTAGCTACCTTGCTTTCCGCAACAATTTGTGACATTGGCGTTGCTTGAATTCCTTGTTCAGCAAATAATTCAAGACTTGTATTTAGTATTTGTTCTCTTTTTGTCATACAGACCGAATGTTCGTTCGGTAAAGCTATCAAATTATTTTAGAGTAGAAAAGATTAGAGAAGTTAAAATAAGTTTAAGGAAAAATAGAATTGCTCATTTAAAATTAAATTTAACTAAACAATGAGCATAGAGCGCTTGTAGAATTTTACCCCTATGAATTGGAAGAGGTTCGCATGGGGTTTTCTAAGGTTTACTTTTTACAGTAATGTCTTGTTATGCTTGTTGAGTTTACTGCCAACTCAAGTTTATAATTTTTCAAAAGCCGAGGCTTTTTCGGGAGAAAATTGGCACAATCCATATGAGGAGATACTAGATTTAGATCAACCATGGCAAAAGGGAAATTTTCATGCACATGGAAAAAACTTTGCTGGTTTGAGTAATGGCAAAGGGTCTTCTGAAGAAGTGGTGAGTACTTACTTAGACAGCTTAGGTTATGATTGGGCGGCTGTTTCTAACTATCAAAAGGTTGCCAATATTGAAAGTAGAAAACAAGTCATTCGAGCTTATGAGCATGGGATTGGCCTAGGCAAACAACATCAATTAATTCTCGGTGATCAAAATTCGAATTGGTTTGATTTTCCATTTCTACAATTTTTAAATCAAAAACAAACCACGGTTGATTACTTACAAAATGACGACAATTTAGTGGTCATTGCTCATCCTAAGTTAAGAGGTGCTTATAGTTTGGAGGACATGCAAAGCTTGAGAGGTTATGATTGCATGGAAGTTTTGAATCATATTGGTCGCTCAAGAGACCATTGGGATGCGGCTCTTTCGGCAGGAATTCCCGCTTATTTGATTTCAAGCGATGATTCTCATAATCACCACGATTTAGGAAAATCGGGACAAAATATAACTGTTTTTAAAAGTAGAGCCAATACGGAGAAAGATATTATTGCTGCGCTTAAGAGAGGAGAGGCTTATGGAATTGATTTAAAAAGTGGAAGTCGGAAAGTAAGTGAGCGAAGAATTGAAATTGCCAGTTTGCCTTCTTTAACAAACATGCAGATTGTAGATGGTGAAATACATATAGCTTTCGACAAACCGTTTAAAAACATTCGTTTCATTGGGCAAGGTGGTCAACTTAAGAAAGAAGCTGCTGAAAGTTCAAGTGCCACTTATCAACTACAATCAACTGATACATACATAAGGGTGGTAGCTCAATTTCAAGAACCTGGAGCGGATGTGTATTTAAATCCAGTTTTTAGATATGCAGCACAAGTACCTTTAAATATGGTGCCAACGGTTAATCCAAGACAAACTAGGTTGTATCGATTAAGTATAATTTATCTGTTGTTGGGTTTCATTCTTTTAGTATGGCGCATTGAATGGAATTGGAATAGAAAGCAAAAACCCGAAGTTGGAATAAGATGGGCAGCTACTTAAAAAGAGTAAGTAAGAAGCACCAAGAGCTATTTTTAATTCTCTCCATTGCGACTGTTTTAAGAATATTATTGGCCTCAAGTATTGAGTTAGGTAACGACGAAGTTTACTATTGGACCTATGTCAAATACCCAGATATTAGTCATTTTGATCACCCTCCTATGTTGGGCTATTTTGCCCAACTTTTTACATTTAATTTATTTTGGGATTCAGAATTAGCCTTAAGATTTTCAGCCATTTTTTGTGGTATTCTTTCCACGGTATTGATCTATTTAATCACAAAAGAAGTTAGAAATAAACGGGCAGCCATTTACGCCGCTATTTTATTTTCAGCTTCCTTGTATGCCAGTATTATTTCTTCTTTGTTTTTAATGCCAGACAATCCATTAATGGTGTTTTGGTTAGCTGCCATCTATTGCATGTTCTTGCTTTTTAAAAATAAATCGAAGACTTTAAATGGTGGGATTTCTACTTTGTTGGGGGTTTTTATTGGTCTGGCAACACTGTCTAAATATCAAGGTATTTTTTTAGCATTGGGCTTTGTTATTGCAGCTTTCCACCTTCGTAAAACTTGGTTTAAACAAATTCAATTCTACATGCTTTTGGTAATTGCAATTATCATTGCATCACCCATTTTATGGTGGAATTGGGAGAATGATTTTGTTAGTTTCGGTTTTCATAGTAAGCGTGTTGGCCTATTTGAAAACGGTTTAAGACTGGATTATTTTTTTTCTGAATTGTTTGGTGAAATACTTTACAATAACCCCATAAATGTGGCTTTGATAGTAGTAGCATTAATAGGTTTAAAAAACGGTAAATGGAAATTAAAAAAGAAGTACAAATACCTATTTCTTCATTTAAGTTGGCCACTAATACTCACTGTGCTTTCTTTCGCCTTGTTTAAGCGAACACTTCCTCATTGGACAGGTCCAGCATACACCTCACTAATGATAATTGCCGCCGTTTATTTAAGTACTCAAAAAATGAATATTGCGAGAAGGTGGTATATCCCGGCCTTGTCATTTATTTTCCTAGTAACTCAATTAGGCGCTATGGAGATTAATCAAGGAATTATAACCGCTTCTTTTGAAAGTGAGAATGTTGATCCAAAGAAAAAAGGGAAATACGATGTTACTTTAGACATGTTTGGTTGGAGGGCTTTTAAAGGTGCCTTTGAAGCTTTTTTAGAAAGTGAAGAAGGCATAAAATTTAATGATCTGCCTATGGTAAGTCAAGATTTGTATCAATCGGCTCATTTTGATTATTACGTAGCGCGACCATTGGAAAAAAAGCTAATTGCCTTTGGTCCCATTGAGGATGTGCATAAATATGCATGGATTAATTTAGAAAGGGATTATATAAAAAATCACTCCGACGCTTTGTTTATTACTCATAGCAGAGCCTATAAATCGGAAACCTTATTTGTTCCTTATTTTGAAAAAGTTGAAATGGTTAAGCAAATACCTATACTCAGGAATGGAACCTTGGCGGAAAACTACTTTGTATTTTATTTAGAGAATTATAAAGGAAACTATCCATTTCCAGAAGTGAAGTATTAGTCAATGCCAAACTCTAACTTCATCGTAATGGTGGCTGTTTTCATTTTTGAAGAAGTATTAAAAGTCCCGCCCCATGAATAATCTTCGTTTGAATTTTGTCCTATAATTTGAAAAATCCCCATTCTTGCTTGTTTTAATTCACCGAGCTTTGCATTCGAATTTTGGGCAATTTGTTCTGCTCTTACTCTGCCATCTTCTGTTGCTGAGGCAATCATTTCAATTTTTAAATCAGAAAGCTGTGTAAAATAGTATTGTGGAGAAAAGGAGCTTAGTTCAATGCCTTGTTTGATTAACTCAGTGATTTTTCTGGAAATATCTTCAACTTTATTAACTTCTTTTGATTCAATTTCTATTTGCTGACTTAAACGGTGACCCAAAAAGGTTCGAATTTGTCGGCCGTTTTGATCATAAGAATAGTTGTATTCTTTGTTGATATCAATCGCTGAGAACTTAATTTCTTCTGCAGAAATTCCAGCTTTACTGAGGTAATTTTCTATAATGGTTTTGTCTGTTTTTACTTTGTCGTAAGCTTTTTGTAAATCCAAGTTCAAGGCAGAAAAAGAACCCTTCCAAACAATCAAGTCAGAAGTAAAATCTTGCTTTCCTAAACCAGTAACTTTAATAAGTTCAGTGGCTTGATTTCTATTTTGGTATGCATTTCCCAAAATAAAAACAGCGATTATTAAAGATAAGCCAAGAATTATGGAGCTAGTAGATTTCATACTTTTTTACTGTTTGATAAACGGATAGAATTGATGATTTATTTGCAAGTAGTAAGTCCCTTTTTTCAAAGTGCTTACATCAATAAATAGGGTATGTTCGTCTTGTTCAAAAGCAAGTTTAAATGTTTGACCTTTGACATTCATAAGGCGTAAAAAATGCACTTCTTCTGAAAGTCTTATCCTGAGCTTTTCTCTCACTGGGTTGGGGAAAACACTATGTTCATTTAAATCGTGATGTTGCCTAAATTGAATGCTTTTGGGAGCAAAGGATTCACTTTCTCCATTAAAATCGGTTTGCTTGAGTTTGTAATAACAAGTTGGATAATAAGGCTTAGAGTCAATAAGTTGATAGTTTAAAGTCTTTGTGCTATTTCCTGCTCCATTTAGCTGTTGAAATTCTTCCCAATTTATACCGTCTTTTGATTTTAAGAGGGTGAAATAATCATTATTTACTTCAGAAGCAGTAGACCAATTGATTAATGCGTTACGAGTATCAATTGCTTTTACATTGAAATCAACTAATTCAATCGGTAACGGACTTTGCGCAATATCTATCGTTCCAATGGTCATTCTCGTACCATCTTCAATGCCACTCACAGAACTAAACTCATAACTATTTCCACCTAAGTGTACAGCTCCCGAAATAGGTGTTTCATCATTAAAAAAACCATCACCATCCGAATCAATAAGCAAGCGTAAATCAGTAGTTGTAATAGGTCCTAAATTATTTAAATCCCATCTTAAATCAACATCTCCAACATCAACGCTGCTTCCACTACCATCCACTTCACTAAAACGCCACACGCGCTGAAAGCGTCCTTCCATTTCAGCAGGAATATCATCATAAACAACAGCTTGAGCCGTATCTCCATTATGTCCCCAAATTAAATACTCATTGTTATCTAAATCAGTTGGGTTTAAAACCGTTAGTATGCCAGAACCTCTTGCTGTATCTTGAATGGTGCTTGCATCTATTCTTCCTATTCCTGCTACATCAAAATCATAATCTCCATTCGCCGGATTGTCTTGTACGTACAAATCATTTGCAGCTATAGAAATGTTATACTTGGCTGATAAATAATTGTTGATGAGTATTCTTTCCAGAGAATCTACCTCGTAATTAAAATGGATAATTTCGGCATAATCCGCATTGAAATAGGTGCCATAGTCTACATTTAAGGCTCCAATGGCTACAGCCTGATTACTGTTTGGTAGGCTTGTTGAAGCATCGGAAGAAGTGGCAACAATAGTGCTACCCGACCACATCCTACTTCTTTGAGAAGCAGCCAAGTTTCCGTTGAAGCGCCAACTAAGAATGTAGTTCGTTGAATTTGAAAAGGAAGTTCCAGTACTGAATCGGTCGTTGTTGGTGTGTGTATCTAAAAACATTCGATTGCCCGTGTACAAAAACCAAGTGTAGGCGTATTGTTCGCTAACAGTGAAAGTGATTCGTTTTCCCAAAATGCCTCTTGCGCTCCCATCTATATTATAAGGCCTTATTACTGCAAAGTAGGTAATGGCTGAGGTATTGTCTAAGATATCAGCATCAGCTACTACCAGTTGGTCATTATTTCCATCCAGTCTTACAACTGGCTGTTTATTTAATGCACTGCTATCGTAAAAAATGGGTTGTCTGCCTGCCGTTAATTGAATTGCATCATTATCGTTTCCCGAAGTGTCAGCCCAGGTAGACAAAGAAGTACTATCAGCAAGGTTAATTGCATCTGCTCTTAACCATAGTCCATTATTGCTGCTATTGCCCACACCGGCAGGACCAGTTTGAGCCCTTAATTGGATAGCGAAAAATAGGGTTAGTATTAAAAGTAGATTTCTCATTTAACAACACTTACGTAAGCGAAGTTAAAGAGTTATTTCTTGAGTTAATTCAACTTGATCAACTTAGTGTTAATTCCTCATCAATCAGGTGAATGTATTCTTTTTTTAGAATTCCCCGAATGTTAGTTAGAAACACTTGATTTAATTCATTGGTCTTTCCTTGGAATGTTGGATATATGAATTCAATTAAAAGACGACTTTTTGATAATTGTGTTTCGCTAAACAGCTTTAAATTAATAAAAGGTAAAATAAAGCCATTCTCTTGGGCTTTTTTCAATAGATTGGGTATTCGCTCTTGAAACAAGTGGGCGTTGTATTCCTCAATCCGTTCATGTAAGTTGCGGTAATGCTTTTTTAAATGAAAGAAAAACGAAGGATGATACTCAAAAAGCTCCTGAAGTCCCACTTTGTATATTTTAGCCACTTTAACCACCGGGTTCAAAGCGCTTTCTTCTATTTGGTCGGCTGCTGTTTTATGTGTTTGAAGTACATAATTTACGCAGGCTTCAAAAACTTCTTCTTTGTTTTTAAAATGCTCTTTTAGTGCTTTGGCATTAATTTTTGCTTCAAAAGGTAGTTGATTCATCCGCACTACTTGCGCCCCTTTACGTTTCATTAAAGCAATTACCTTCTCTATAACTTCTTCTTTTGCAATCATTTTAAATAGGAGTAAATAAAAAAGAACCAATGCAGAGAAAATTAAGCACTCTGCACGGTTCTTCCAAGCTTAAACAACTAACCCCAATTTTAGCTTCTCTTTATGCTAAACTTGCTTGTTCCAAAGTTTCTGTCACTTCTGTGTTTAGCTCATTTTTTGGTGTTTCTACTAATTTTATTTCGGTGGTTTTGTCCATGCCAAATTTTGCCAATGCTTTGTCGAATAAGTAGTAGATAACAGGCACTACTACCAAAGTTAAAAACATGGAAGATGTCAATCCTCCAATTAATACCCAGGCCAATCCATTCTTCCATTCCGCTCCGGCACCAGAGGCCAATGCTATTGGTAGCATTCCGATTACCATGGCAAGCGTGGTCATTAAAATTGGGCGAATCCTTACTTGGGTTGCCTTTAACAAAGCAGCTTTTAATTCTAAACCCGCCTCTTTTAATTGATTGGTAAAGTCTACTACCAAAATGGCGTTTTTAGCAACTAAGCCAATCAACATGATTAACCCTAGGATGGAGAATATACTTAGTGAGCTTTTGGTTAATGCCAAGGCTAAGAACGCTCCAATTACCGCTAGTGGTAGTGAAAACATCACCACTAGTGGATATACGTAACTATCGTATAGTGCCACCATAATTAAATACACAATAATTAAGGAGGCAAGCAAGGCAATTCCTAAGCTACCAAAGGCTTCTCCTTGGTTTTCCAAATCGCCCCCCATGCTGTAGCTTACGCCGCTTGGCATTTTTAAGTCAGCCAGTTGAGTGGTGATTTCTTCACCAACCGTACCCACAGGTCTACCCAAAACTTGCGCAGAAATGGTTACCGTTGGCACTTTATCTCTTCGGTTTAATTCAGTTGGACTTGAGCCTTCGTTTATCTCAGCTATTTGATCTAATTGTATGCGCTGCCCCATCGGGTTTATCATACTAAGACTAGCTACATCACTTTTTTCTTGACGATTGAATTCATCCAATAAAATATTGATGTCATATTCATTATCACCATCTCTATATTTTGACTCCTCTACTCCATTAAATGCAGTTCGCATGGTTCCACCAACCATTTCAAGCGACAATCCCAATCGAGCCATCTTGTCTCGATTTACCTCCACTTGTATTTCAGGACTACCAGATTCCATACTGCTTTCCACCTCTGCGGTTCCGGAAATGCCACTCACAATCTCTTTTACTTTGGTTGAAATGGCTAAAACAGAATCTAAGTCGGTGCCACTTAATATTACTTGTATAGGCGCATCGGTGCTTCCCCCAACCATTGAAAGTGGTGTTGCTTTAAACTTTGCACCTACTATATTTTCTTGAAGCGCAATCTGAAGTTTTCGTGAAAACACTTCGGTAGAAATATCTCTCTGGTCTAAATCAACCAGTTGAACGGTTAATTCGGCCATATACGGAGTAGAGGTGGTACTCATTTGACCGGAACTTTGGCCTACTGTAGCTGAAGTGCGTTCTACAACTGGATATTGTTCAATAAATTGTTCTACTTTTTGTGTAAGTAAATTGGTTTGTCTTAAACTGGCTTTTTTCGGCAATTCAATCTCCATCTTAAACTCTCCTCGATCTCCTTCTGAAACAAATTCGTTTCCAATAAACCCATTAGTTACTAGCGTGAAAGAAGCAATAAACAGAATGAAGGTACCACCTAAAACAAGCACTTTGTGATTGAAAGACCATTTAAGCGCATTGGTCATGCCGTTTTCAAAACCATTGATTAAGTTTTCAAACCAACTGATAAATTTTCCAATCAGTCCTTTGCTTTTTAGTTCTGAAATTTTAGAAAAACGAGATGCTAATAAAGGAATCATGGTAAAGGCAACCAATAAGCTAAGTAATGTACTTACCGCAACTGTTATGGAAAACTGACGCATGATGTTTCCAATTAAACCGCCAGTTAAAGAAAGGGGTAAGAATACCGCCACAATCACCAAGGTTATGGATACAACTGTTACACCTATTTCACGAATTCCATCGTAAGCAGCCTGGAATTTACTTTTGCCCATTTCCATGTGTCGGTAAATGTTCTCTATCACTACAATGGCATCATCTACCAGAATTCCAACTACTAATGATAAGGCTAGTAATGTCATCAGGTTTAATGAAAAACCAGCAAGCATCATTACGGTGAATGTGGAAATAATGGAAGCGGGAACTGCAAGCATTACAATAACTGCATTTCGCAAACTGTGTAAGAACAAAAGCATCACTAAGGCAACCAAAATAACGGCAAAAACCAAATCATGAATAACCGCATCTGCTGCTTCTAACGTAAACTCTGAGCTATCTGAAGCGATTGAGAATTTTAAGCCTTTTGCAGCATGAGCTTCTTCTAACTCTGCCATTAAAGCTCGGGCTTGTCTACTTACTTCAACCGCATTGGCGTCGCCTTGCTTTTGTATATTTAAACCAATGGCATCTTCTCCGTTTACACGCGTAATAATTTCAGCATCTTTTTGTGTGTCGTGCACTTCAGCAACATCTTGCAAGCGAACCACAGAACCGTCGGTAGTGCTTTTAAGCACCAGATTACGCATTTCTTCTAAAGACTTGTATTTTCCTGCTAATCGTAGGAGCGTTTCCGTTTCTCCATTTTTTACTTTACCTGCCGGGAAATCAATGTTTGCATTCTGAATCATTTGACTGACTTGCAAAATGCTTAAGCCATAGGTTTCAAGTTTTTCCTCATTTAGGTTCACACGAATTTCTCTTTCCTGACCACCTAGGATATCTACTTGAGCTACCCCTTGAATTTTTGCCAGTTGAGGTTGTATGGTTTTATCTACCAAATCGTATAAATCTGTTCCCGACATGGAAGCTTGAACCCCCAAATTCATAATCGGCAAATCGCTAAAATCAAACTGACCAAGAGAGGGTTGTTCCGCATCTTCGGGTAACTCATTTAAAATGGCATTTACCTTTCGCTGTGCTTCTTGTAAAGCCAAGTCTTCATCTACGCCTTGTTGCATTTCTATGGTTACAATTGAAACACTTTCCATAGATTTTGAGGTAACTCTTTTTAGTCCTTCAAGGGTAGAAACGGCATCTTCAATTTCTTTGGTTACCGAGCTTTCTACTTCATAAGGAGCCGCACCTGGATAAACAGTACTTACGGTTAAAATCGGGAAGCTCATATCTGGAAGTAGTTCATAGTTTAACTTAGAGTAGCTAAACATTCCCATACCAATGAGTATGGTAAAGAGAACTACTACCAGGGTAGGTCTTTTTATGGATGTTTTTGTAATATTCATTTTGGGTTAGATTTTATTTGTCTAGTACTTTCACTTTTGTGCCTTGACTTAAATTGATTTGGCCGTTTAAAACAACTTGATCATTCGGACTTAATCCAGCAAGCACTTCTATTTCTTTTTCTCGGTTTTCTCCTATGGTGATGTTTTTTAGTTGACTTATTCCATTTTCTACTACGTACACCTGAGGGTTTTGAACACTGCCAATTAAGGCATCACGTAAAAGATAATGTTTAGCCACTCCCTTTTCATAAGTGAAGTTTGCAGTAGCATACATACCGGGTTTTAATTTTGTTTCTCCGGTATTTTCCATTTTAATCTCTACTTCATATTTTAAAGTTGCATCTGCTTTGGAAGCAATGGCTCCAACTACACCTTGAAACTTTTTTTCTGGAAAAAGGGCAGAGCTTATGCCTACAGTATCTCCTTCTGTTAAGGGTAATACTTCAGCAGCGGTTAAGTTAACTTTTAGCTTAAGCAAGGAAGCATCTACAATTTCATAAAGCGGATCGTTTACACTAATAAACTCTCCTTCCTGAAGAAAGTCATTGTTTATTTTACCACTAGCAGTGGCTCGTATATAAGTATTTTCAAGGCGTTTTTTAGAAGCTCTAAATTGAGCTTCTGCATTTTTAACTGCAATTTTTATGTCTTCAAACTGACGTTGAGTAACGGCTTTTTCCTTGAGTAACTTAGTAAAACGCTCTAAGTCAGTTTCTAGTTTTTCAAGGTTTGTCTTGGCGGCTTCTACTTCAGCTTGAATAATTTCATTTTCTACTTGAGCTAACAAATCGCCTTTTTTTACGCTACTTCCTTTCTCTTTAAATACTGAAATCACTTTCCCTTGTGTTTCTGAGAGTATCGTTACATCTGTGTTTGCCTCCAAAACTCCGTCTGCTTCAACCTGAGCTTGAATGGCTTTTTTCTTTAATTGGGTGGTTTGTACAGGAATTGCTTCACTGCTTACTTCAGCTAGTTTTGCTTCCTCTTTCATCTCTTCCTTATTTTCATATAAGGTGAATCCAATTAATCCGATTAAGACTAGGGTAATGAGGGGTATGCTTAGTTTTTTCATGATTTTTTTGCTTTTGGCGTTAGTTGATTTTTATTGAATGATATTTTTAATTTTTCCTTGAGCTTTTAATAAGTCGAGTTCCGCTACTTTAAACTTGATTAGCTCAGTGTAGTAGTTGTTTTGCGATTCTCGGTAGGCTTGTTCTGAATCCAGTAGTTCCGTTAGCGTTGCTACCTCTTCTTGATACAAGTTTTGCGTTTGTTCGTAAACATCTTTGGCTAATAGTTTATTTGCTTCTTGAGCTTTTACAGATTCTAGGCTATTCGTTAATTGTTTTCGGGCATTTTCAAACTGCATGTCTAATTGTCTTTCGGCATACGTTTGTTCAAGGCTAATGCGCTCCAACTCTACTTTACTTTGTTGAATCTGACGATGTTTTTTTAGGCCATCGAAAATGGGAATGGAAAGCTGAACGCCCCATAAAGTTTGTTCAAACCAAGGTTGGCTATTGTCAAAGAAATTAAATTCGTTTCGCTGTGCTTGGTAAGTTTGCTGACCAAACAAAGAAAGCGTGGGAAAGTATCCCGCCGAAATAGAGCTTTTTTCCAAAGCAGTCAATTCCTTTTGCTTATCTATGATTTGCAATTGAATTTGTTCGTCTCTTTCAAGGTTAAATGCCGATAATGAGATATCTTCTAACTGTTCTGATTTTTTGAGTGTTAGTTCCGTGTTAATTGGCATGCCTAATAAGAGCTTTAAATAATTCAGCTGTTGTTTGTAGTTTGCATCTAAGGCTTGCTTTTGTGTGCTTAAATTCGTTTTGTTTACTCGAATTCTGTTGTAATCCGTTTGTCTTACGAGATCATTATCATATTGCACCTTCATCAATTGTTCAAGCTGACCAAGGGTGTTTAAATTGCTGTCCAATACGCTTAATTGAGATTGTATTTGTAAAGCAGTATAAAAGGCGGTTGAGACTTCATAAATCACCGATTCTTCTGTGTTTAACTTCAATAATTGATACAGTTCTCTAGAGCTTTTTGCAGCTTTTACACCTGTTAAATAAGTCTGACTGTACAGTAATTGCTCTGCTTTAAGTGTTGCATTGGCATTGTAAGGCGTACCAAATTGCACTTCAACATCTTGACCAGGCTGACCTATAATTTCTCCAGGTAAAATTTGAACTGGTAGGTTGGGGTAATTCTGAAATTGGCCACTTGCGGTAATCTGTGGTAATCCTGCACTTAGAATTTCGCCCTCTTTAAATTTGGCTTTTTGTTTGTCTTGCTCAGCTTGCTGTATGCTAATGCTATGTTCTAAACCATACTTTAAAGCTTCTTGCAAGCTGAGTTCATAAGCTGTTTGTGCTGTTAATAGGCTGGGAAAAAGCAGCAATATTAAGCCAAGTTGGGTTAGTTTAATTGTAATTCTCATTGTTATGTACTATCTGTTAAGTTATGTTAAAGTTAAAAGGTTCAGGAATAAAAGAACTAAACTGAATAAAAAAATACTATTCCTTATGTTGCTCATCCCACTTTTTAAAGAGCACTGGAATTTCTTCATTCATATATCGTAAAAAGCTAATGACTTCGCCTAAGTTTTTATTAAATTCTTTGGTGTCTTCAGGACGTTGATCCAAAATTTCTTGAAGCAGATCTGCACCTTTGGTGAAATGCTTAAAGGTCTCTTTCATGGTTTGTCTCCAACTGCTTATTTTACTTTTAAAGTATCTTTTTCTATCGCCTGAATGTGTGATGTAATCCACTTTCTCGACATTCATCAGCATATTCAATGCATTACTTGTTGCACTCTTGCTTAAGCATAGCGTCTCTCTGATTTGGTCAAAACTTAATTCTACAATTGGGGAAACTGTTAAAAGCGCCATTACTCTCCCTGAAGCTGGAGACATTCCTCCTTTTTCATGAAAAACACCTATTCTTTCAATAAGTCTTTTCTGCTCTTCAGTTAATGTAATTGCTTCGCTCATGTATTGAATTATTTGATATGACAAATGTAGAAAGTTTTTTTAGTTCTCAAAGTATAGAACTAAAAAAATTAATCTTTTTTTAGTTTAAAGATATAAACACTTCCAAATTGTCCCACTTTTTCGGCCAGTCTAGTTTTAATATCTTCTCTTTGAATAAAGGCTTCTGAGTCGATGTACAAGTATTCTGCCCCATCTTGACTTAGTTGTTTAAGTTCTTCACCACTCAAATGACCATCGGTAAAACTCCAGCCTTTTTTATCTATATAGTAAAGAAAAATACAAGAAGAAATATCATTCCCAGTAACCACTAGGGCATCATCTGGAACAGCTGCTTGCAATTCACTTTTGTATTTTAAAAGATCAGGATTAAAGCCTGGAGACTCTGGATTCCAGCGATCTTTCATTCTTAAATAGCAAGTTAGGGGCAAAATGGCCAAGGCAAATAAAGTGAAATAGCGCCAAGCTTTCTGCTTCGAAACATATAAGTTGTATGCGCCATAGCCAACTAAAATAAAAAGCAAAGGCAAAAATGGAAAGAGGTAATAATCGTGCACCTTCGCAATGGCATTGGCTTCAAAAAGGTAATAGGCAAGTACCGTTAAACTGACGCCTAAAATCAAGGGAAAGCGTTTGTCTTTATAGGCTTTATTCTTCTTCAAAAAATAGAAACCAGATAAGAAAAACAATACAGAACCATAATTGAGCAAGAGTTCAGGCAAATTAGAAATGAGGTTAAATTGGAAGTAATACAAGAGTCGAGAAAGAGCTTCCCTTTGTTCTAGCATGCCCCGGATAATTGGGTTTGCATCCCAAGTAGGAATGACCCAAGCATACCACGTAATCGGAAATAAAGAAAGCAAGAAAAAGACAGCGCCTTGCTTAATAATTACGGCTTTGTTTTCCAATTTTAATTGTTTCAAAAAGTAAACAAAAGGAGCCATGTAAAAAGCAATAAATGGCAATTTGCACAAGGTGCTAATCGCTAAAAACAAAGCACTTAACCAAAGAAGGTGTGATTTCTTCTGGTTTAACCAACTGAAGAATAAGGCCAAACCCCAAATGCCAGCTGTAAGCGCCATATTATCTGGTTGAGGATTAATGCTGTAGTAGTAAAAAGTAGGGGAGAAGGTAAAGGCCCATGTTCCCATAACAGCTAGAATTTGCTTTTTAAAAGGGGCCAAAAGCAAAAGGTACATACCCAAAATCGAGAGGATACTTAAACCGTATACAATAATTCTACTAAGTAGCACACTTGGCCCAAATACATGGTAACTTGCTGCAATTAGCCATTGCATCAATGGAAATTCCATGCGTTTAATGCCATCACCATTGCCACGCGCTAAGCGACGCGGATGGGTAATGTTCATGTCTTCCTCATAAAAATTATTGATGGTAGCTTGGGTTTGGCTTTGTCTCCATGAATGAAAACTCATGATGTCTTTCCCAAAATGAGGCGCATGCATAAACAAGCTAATAAGTATAGCTAGGACTAAAAAGAGAAAGGCTTGTTTTTGATTCATCTAGTTGAAGGCCCTTACTTGCTTGCCACTTTGTGTGCTAAATAAGCCATTGGTAAATATGCTACGATTAAGTCTAGCGCCTTAAACCAAAGAGGTCCGCCAAACATAACAACAGCAACAATTCCGCCTATAAGAAATATACAACCAACAATCATTGCCATGCTTTGATGTCGCGACCCCGCAATTTTAACTGCCGTAAAAGCACCTACAAAGGTTCCTATTGCATGAGCTAAAAAGGGAAATAAAAAGTGCTCGGCACTTAAGTTAGGCATGGCAGCAGCTAATGAGTCTAAATCATTAATGTCAACTCCTTCCATGGGAAATAGGCTATGACCTGCTTGTACTAAAAGCATATTGATGATTGAGCCGCCAAGCCAACCCAGAACAACTGCGGCTATGTTTTTCAAAATATTTTTCATGATTAAGAAGTTATGTAATGGACTTTAAAGATAAATGATTTGAGTTGAATGATTCTTCATTGATTAACTCGCAAAGCGCAACCCAATTGTAAACTCAATGCGGTGTAAGCCTTCGTAATCTTCAGGGTCCTCAATTTTTATAATATGTAAGCCATTCGAATCTCTTAATTCGAGCTCACTTAAAGAGCCAAAATAGCCCGAAAGTTGTAAACCTAAAAACAGATCATTATCAATGGCAATGTCATAACTAAAATCAAATCCAAGTCCTAAAGTGCTGCCGTCAATAGTAAAAGGCTCAAGGGCTTGGGCACTATTGTGGTAAGACATGTAGCCAATAAAAATATTGGTGATAAAATAGTCTTTATTGTTGGTGGTATTTCTAATCGATAAGCTGGGGCCCCAGAATTTAATGGAAATATCATCACTTACAGTTCCAACTCCAACTGGGTTTCCTAAGCTATCTACAAAAACTACATCATCAAGTTTGTTATTGGCTGTGAATTTTGAATGTTTTACTCCAACACCTATGGATTCATTAATATAGAAATGTACATCAAAATTGTAGGTAAAACCCCATTTCAATTTTTTGATATACTCTTTTTGAAATGTATTGGCATCGGGAGGAATAGCTGCTAGACGATAGCTAGGCCCAACATTTCCTCCAAATCGAAAGCCTGGAATATCATGCACTTGTTTTTGGGGATCTATAGGTTTAGCTCCGCTTTGTGTATAACCGTAAGTGTAAAACTGAACGTTTTCAATGTTGATTTGCCCATTGTTGTAAGTGTTGTCTTGGTCGTAAAAAACGTATGAAATTTTGTTTTTGTTGACCTGAGTAATGGCGCATTCAATGGAATCACCAGTTTGGGTAACAATTAAATCTTGTGCTTGGAGCGCAGCTGTGATTGTAAACAAGCTTAGTAGCAGAAAGAGCTTAATCAGCTTCATAATTCGTTTTTTGGTAGTCGTGTCAAATTTCAACAAAAAGTACAGAGTTTGTTCGTTTTTAATCAAATCGTCAAAATTTAAAAGATGGTATGAATAAATCATCTTCAGGCATATCGGTTCCATTAAGAAACGATTTTAGCATTTAATTTTGAACTAATTTCGCCTTCTTTTTACATACTGATTGAATACATATCATAAGCTAGGGGATTGGCTTTCTTGGATGGATGAGCTAGCCTCGAATGATTACGTGATTATAGATCACTTTATAGATGAGAATCGCCTGAATACGATTCAAAACTTCTTTCAAAATCATCTTGATGGATTTAGCAAAGCTGGAATTGGCGCTTTGGCTGAGCATACCATTCGAAAAGATATTCGTGGTGATTACACCTACTGGCTAGATCGAAAACGAGATTCCGACTTAGAACAAATTTGGAGCCTAATTGATGAAACCTTGTACATCTACAATCGCTATTGTTATTTGGGATTAGCTGGCTATGAGTTTCATTTGGCGCATTATCCGAAAGGTGGTCATTACGATAAGCACTTGGACCAATTTAACAATCGGAATAACCGAACTATTAGCGTGGTAATCTACTTAAATAAGCATTGGCAAAAAGGAGATGGAGGAGAGTTGGAGATATTTAAAAAAGACGACACTTCTTTTTTGGTAGAACCTATTGAAGCAAGATGTGTGATGTTTAAAAGTGCAGAAGTTCCACACCGGGTAGTAGCTTCAAATAAGTCAAGATATAGCCTAACCGGCTGGCTGTTGCAACAGCCAGCCGCATTAGGTAAATTTTTGGGCTAGGGTTTCTACCTTGCTTCAAATAATACACTTTCAGCTTTGCGTACTTTTTTGCCATGTTGAGCAGCATCATCTTTGCTTCTGTATCCAACAGCTAGTAAGGCGCAAGCATTCAAGTTTTCAGCTTTTGTACCCAATAGTTCGTTTACTTTATCCGTTTCAAAACCCTCCATTGGAGTGCTGTCAATTCTTAATTCAGCACAAGCTGCTAAAGCGCTTCCCAAAGCGATGTAGGCTTGTTTGGCATTCCAGTGAAATACTTCATCAGCAGACTTTTCTTTTAGCTTAAGTTTCATGAAATCGCCATAGCCTGTTAATTGACTTTCATCAATTCCATTAGTACTTGCATTTAATTTAATCAATCGGTCTACATCTTCATCGCTTACTTCCAACTGATTGCAAAAAACAAATAAATGCGATGCTTCCGTAATTTGCGACTGGTTCCAACATAAGGGTTGCAACTTGGCTCTTAATTCAGGGTCTTTTATTTCAAGCACTTTGTAAGGCTGAAGCCCATAAGAGGAAGCAGATAAGCGAATCGCCTCTTTAATATTTGCAATGTCTGCGTCGGATACTTTTTTATTTGCATCCATTTTTTTAGTGGCGTAGCGCCATTTTAAACTTTCTATTAAATTCATTTTCAATTGTTTTTAAATATTCATGGGTACTTCCATTAATAATATTCTTGCATCTTTTGTGGCACTTACTTTTATCGAATCCACATTCCAAATGCCCATGCCGTCTCTAGCTGTTAGACCTTGTCCTTCAATTTCTACTTCGCCTTCAAGAATAAAAGCATAAATTCCATTTCCTGCCTTTTTTAAGGAATATTCATCGCCGCTGCCTTGCTTGAAATTGCCCAAGTGAAACCATGCATCTTGGTGAATCCAAACACCTTGGTCATCAGGATTGGGAGAAAGCACTTGATAGAATTCATTTTCTTTCGCAATTTCTCGGATGGAAATTTGATCGTATCGAGGTTGAACATTCTTTTTATTGGGGAATAGCCAGATTTGTAAAAATTGTACTTCCTGATCTTGGTTTTTGTTGTATTCCGAATGGGTAATTCCGCTACCTGCACTCATCACCTGTACATCGCCTTCCTTTATGACAGCTACATTCCCCATACTGTCTTGATGTTCTAAATCACCCACCAAAGGAATCGATATGATTTCCATATTGTCGTGCGGATGGGTTCCAAAACCACGACCAGCCATTACTCGGTCGTCATTTAATACGCGAAGAACACCAAAGTGCATTCGTTCTGGATTGTGGTAATTGGCAAAACTGAAGGTGTGGTGAGTGTCCAGCCAGCCATGATTGGCATGGCCTCTTGAATTTGCTTTATGTATAACTGTATTCATCGTTTTTAATTCTGTATTGGGTAAATGATTAAAACCTAATTGATGCATTAACCGCTCGTAAGTAGACTTTGTTTTGGGTTTCGAATTGGCTTGCATTAGCTGAGGGGAAATAGCCCCTGCAAAAGCGGTCAGCAAGCTCGATTTTATAAATTTCTTTCGATCCATGTTCCAGTAAATATTACGTTGAACAAAGGTGAGGTATCACCAAAACCTATAGAATATGAATAAAAGGGGAAAGCTTATGAAAATCCGATATCTAAGCTATTATCTCACTTTTTTTGAATTCTGAAGGCGACAATTGGGTGCACTTTTTAAAGAAGGCACTAAAGTTTGCCGGTTCATTAAAACCAAGTTGAAATCCAATTTCTTTGTTGTTTAAATCGGTGAAATAAAGCAAGCGTTTGGCTTCAATAATAATTCTTGATTGAATGTAGTCTTTTGCCGTTTTTCCCAATTTATCTTTCACCAAGCGGTTCAAATGGTCGGGGGTAATGTTTAATCGTTCTGCATAAAAGCGGGTTGAATGTTCAGCTTTGTAGTGCTGATCTACTCCTTCTTTAAATGCGCGTACAAGATTACTTTTAACGGCTTCTCCCGCTGATTCGTTTTGGCTTAAACTACAGCTATTGCTACACTGTATGAGTAAAAGTTTTAAATAAGCACCAATAGATTGAAATTTATTGGTTTGCTGACTGTGAAACAGCTCAAACATTTCTTCAGCAAACCGAATCATTTTGTTGAAGCTTGAAGGATTGGGTTCTAATGGCGGTGCTTGTCCGTATACTTGAAAAAGGTTTAAATCAGAAATAAAAGCAAGGGGTATGGCATTTTGAATTAAAAAATCGGTGGAGAAGGTCATGGCAAAACCAAGCGACTTTTCTTCTTCTATAACTTGATGAACCTGCCCCGGTGAAACAAAAAAGACTTGTTTTAAACCCATTGGGTAACTGTGGAAATCAATTTTGTGAACTCCTTTTGCAGACTTGATCAGCAAGACCGTATAGAAATCATGGCGATGTGGTTCGTCAACTTTTCCTTTGCGTTTCGTAAAAACTTCCTCCATCCGTGAAATGCCAAAGCTTTGGCGATCATCGTCTTTGTTGACTTTTTGGTAGGTTTTTACGGTTGACATAAGCACATTTAAAATGTTGTATACAGCCTACTAAAATTAAACTGGATTTTTAAATAGGACAGTGATTTACAGGCTTTGTTTTTATCTGCTTAGGCCAATTTACTTTTTATTTAGAAGGTTGTTTCTAGATATCTTTCATATTTTCAGAAAAGAGCATCTGCGAAAGAATTTCGAAAATTTCACTCAGTGTAAGTCTATACCAAATAGCATTCGGCATAATACACCGAGTGAAAATGATTTATGCATAAACCTCTCCTAATATCGCATGAATGCTTTTAGGTTCTCTTCCTAATAAATCACTAAGTGTTGAGCTTTCTACCGCAAGCTCTCCTTGAGCTTGTGCTTGAGCAAAAGCAACTGTCATTCCAATAAACTCTTCGGGGACTCCTGCATCACTTAGCATTTTGGCAAAAGCATCAGCTTCAGGCGATTGATAAGTAATGGTTTTACCTACTTTTTCAGACAATTCTTTAGCTATTTCTTCATAAGTGTAAGAATTTGAATTGGTTAAAGGGTAGGTTTTGTTTTCATGTCCTTCCGTAGTTAAAATTACAGCTGCTGCCTCGGCAAGTTCTTCGCGTAAAACGGCGTTTAATTTACCATCCGCTGCAGGTTGAACAATACTGCCATGTTCTACTACTTGATCTCCTAAAAATACTGGAACAAAATCAGCATACAAGGAATTTTGTAGGAAGGTATAGTTGACACCCGATTCTTTTATCCATTTTTCAGTTTTTTCATGGGTATCTTGTAAAAACTGAATGGCTGAATTTTCAGCAGGAGTATTTCGAACAAAAGAAGTGTAGAGTACCTGCTTAATCGTTGAGTCTTTCAAGACTTCTACTACATTTTTGTGCTGAGATTCTCTGTTTTCTACTTCGCTGCTCGAAACAAATAGCAATTGATCGATACCGCTAAACGCTTGTTTTAAAGAAGCTACATCATTGTAATCTCCCACTCTTATTTCTACACCTTTAGCTTTTAAAGTTTCCGCTTTGTTTTTATCTCTAACTAAAGCAGCTATATTTTGAGGAGATACTCCTTTTGTAATTAAATATTCAATGGCTTTGCTACCATATTGACCGGTAGCTCCTGTTACTAAAATCATTTTATCTTGTTTTTATGAATGAATGAGTCAAAAGTACTACCTTTGGTATATAAAGTATAGTAAGTAACAATAAAATACTAGTATACTTTTGTATAGTATGTTTTTAATCCATTGATTATGAGTGATCCGGTTTTGATTTCAGAAGTAAAGAAGTGCCCAAGGCAATTTGTTTTGGCTATTAATGATACCCTAAATGTATTGAGTGGAAAGTGGAAACTTCCCATTATTGCATCATTGTTGTATGGAAAAACCCGTTTTAAAGAGCTTCAAGAAAACATTGAGAAGATAACACCTCGAATGCTTTCAAAGGAATTAAAAGAGTTGGAGCTTAATGGTGTGGTCAAGCGGAATGTATTTGATACTACTCCCATACGGATTGAATATGAATTAACAGAGAGTGGAAAGCAAATAGTAAAAGTGTTGGATGCTATGGTTGATTGGGGGATTGCTCACAGAGAAGTGAACGTTGCATAATCAATAGGCATTTAGATTAAGGGAAGTGCGAAAAGGAAGTTTGTATGTCGTACCTTATTTTTGATAACGGTATCGGGTATGATTTCGTAAGGGATTGCGGGCTTCAAACCTATCAATTTACAACCAAAAAATGATACGTGAGATAACGCTCAATAACCTCTGAAACCCTTATAAATTATACACATTGTTGTGTGCCCGCCCTTCTTCAATTTATTCAGCGTATTCATTTAGTTCAATTATTTGATTAAGCTTGTCTATGGATTTTAAGGTATCCATTCCACTCAAATTCAAACTATAAATACTATCGTTAACATTCTCAATATTTGAATACACCAATCCATATTTGATTACACCTGCAATATATTCTTTAGTATGACTTCGATAAAAAATCCTGTAACGATTTTTTGCGTCAACAGTTATAATGTAACCTTTATTAACTAAAGTTTTTGTCATTTCTAAATCCGAACTGTCAAGTTGTTCTGAATGATGTGAAGTCACAATGCAGTGAAAGGTATAAAATCCATTTCCAACTTTCCTTTGTGACGAAAAATTTGATAAACAATAATCGTAATTATCTATTATTTCTTGTCTTGAAACTTGAATCATTGAAAAATCATTTTCTATTTGTTCAATCGCATCTCTTTTTGTTGAATTGCAAGAAAGAAATCCAATTAGAAATATTATTGATATAGTTTTCAAAACTCTCATTGATTAACTGTTATAAATCCTAGTAGTTTTTGCCTTTCCATTTTCAAATTCAATCTCTAACCAATCAGGGTCAATTCCAAAAAAATGTCTTGGAGAAAATCCGATGTAATAAGTCACCGCCAATACTGTTATAAGTTACTTTTCCAACAGATTCAAAAACTGGAAAGTCCGTGATTGTTCCATTGTTCGTTGTAGCGTACCATAAAAATGTTCCTTTTTTGACGTCATAATGATTGTCAAGTGCAAGTCCGAACAGATAGGATAGGTAAAGAAGACCTAATGGGAAGAATAGATTGACTGTTGAACCTATAATCCATTTTTTCACTCGCGTGCGAATAAATTTGTCTTTTCTTTTCAGCAAAAAACTAACTCTCGAAATCAGAGCGATTGTGAAAACAATGTAGATCAATATGGGAATCAGAATTATCAAATGTTCGTTTTTCCAAATGGCATACAATATTTAGTATATGGCTTGTGGCGGTTTAGCTTCGCTGATTTTCAATTCGAAGCACTTTTCTGCCTGCCCGACCGTAGCCCTGCGGAGGCGGGTCCACCGAAACCAAAGCTGACTAAGGAGCGAAAACCTTGATGGCAGCTGTTCATCCGCCATAAGCTATATACGTCGTTAGTAGCAGTTTTTTTTTATTCAATTTTATTTAAAACTTCGCACATATAGTCTTCAAGATTAACTTGACCTGTGTAATCCATTAGCAAACTTTGAAAGTAGCTTTTCTTAACTAAGTACTTGTGGGTCCACAACCAATCTTTTTTTGGTAAATCTTTAAAATTTCCATTGGCAATAAATGGTTTGTCATATTTGTCTTTGCCAATAACAATTAAATAAGGTTTATTGTCAAATTTCAATTCGTCAAGTACAAATTTTCTGGAAGATTTTTGTTCTGCTACGGCCAAATAATTTTCACCTGGATAAAGTTGAACTACCATCGCTTCCTTTAGCTTTGGAATTTTGACTATTGGTCCATTCTTTTCGCATTTTACACCAATCGGCTTGTCTAGATTAAAACCAAATAGAGTGTCTGTTTCAAAAAGGTAGTATGTCGCTTCGTCATCGCTATATGTCAATTTTGAATTGATTGTATCCCAAATTATTTCTCCATCCTTTTCATTGAACCTAGCATAAATGGACATTTCGTTATCTACTACTTTTCCATTGGTCGGAAGTTTTATTCGTACATACTTTTCCTTATTTGGTTGAATTTCAACGCCATCATAAATTGCCTTAACGAATAGCATTCCTGCTGAAACAAGACAATCTCCGTTTCTTGATCTGGTAGTCGTATTGTTATTGAGCATATCACATCGACCATAGATTTCAGTTACTTCAAATCGAACATCTTTGATTTTTACAGGGTAAAAGGTCTTTGCGTCAATTTCTATTTCGGTTCCTAATGGAAACCTTAATACAGTGTCATTCTCAAATTTTTGTTCTCGAACAGAATCGCTATTTAACAAGCTGTCAGCTTCATTTTGAATGTCATTATCATTAGCAACGGTTAATTCATTGCTTTCTAATTTAATACCAAGAGTCAGACTGATAATTACACAACGTCTATTTTCATTCGAATTATTAAAAGGATTTTTGTCCTCTCCATAAAACCTGTAATTAGGGGTTTTACTTAGTGAGAGCTTATTTTTAAAAAATTCAGCCACCGATTCTGCTCGCATTTTCGAGTACCGCATGTTCTCACTATAACTACCAACAGTATCTGCGTAACCTTCAATTAGTATTTCGAAGGTTTTATTTCCAATAGAGTCAACCCATGAGTTTAAAACGAAATTCTGTTCTTTGGTCAATTCATACTTTGCAATATCGAAGTATATGACTTTTTTATGAGTTCTGGATTGTCCCATTAATCCTAAACTCAGAGATATAAGAAATATGGTTATTGTATTTTTCATAAATTGCTTCTAACGTTGTGACTATGGCAACTGCGCCCGCCTGCCGGACGGGCAGGTATTAAAACCTCCTTCAATTTCTATTTACAAAGTCGGTAGTCAATTGCCTAGGCGATTGGCTAATTTACTTTTTATAAGGCAATCACGCCATGGCGTGATTGGCGAGCAAATAGAGTGGAAGTGTCGGTTTTCTAAGTAGTAGCATACTTCGACAGGCTCAGCAGAGCTTTGCTATAGTTGTTGTTACCATTCGTTTTTTCTTTCAATTTTTCTAATCGATTTAGGCAGCAGTCGAGTCAATTTTGAGTTGTCCACCAACGGCTTTTAATACCTTGTAAATAGTATCAAATTGAGGTTTAGAACCTTGATTTAATGCTTTGTACAAACTTGGTCGACTTAACCCTGTTTGTTCGGCAATTTTAGTCATACCGATTGCTTTTGCAATATGTCCAATAGCAGCTACTAATTCTTGCGAGTCCCCATCTTCTAAAACAGCATTTAAATACTCTGCAATCATCTTATTGTCATCTAAATAGTCAGCGATGTCAAATTTCGAAGTTATCATAATTTCTCATTTTTATATTTAGTCCATAGAGATTTGGCTTTATCAATATCAGTACTTTGAGTTGATTTATCACCTCCAATTAAAAGCAGGATTACAGCTTCACCTTGTTCTTTATAGTAAACTCTGTAACCTTTGCCTTCTTTGATTCTCAATTCCATTATACCTTCACCAACAGACTTACAATCTCCAAAATTGCCTTTCAACTCGATCCGTTGGATTCTAACTAATACTTTAGCTTTTGCTCTAAAGTCTTTTAGCTTCCGGAGCCATTTATCAAATTCTGAAGTCTTTTCAATTAAGTACATAAATTAATTGTGTATCCAAGTGAATACAAAGTTAATGAAATTTTTTGGTGCGATTTAGAGAATGAATGGTAACAAGTATATATAATGCACTAGCCGTTTTTAGGCGTTTATAAATAGTTATACTTGTTTTTAATTGTTTTCTAATCGGTTTATTTTCGCTTACAAGATAGTGATTTTAGCAAAAAAAGAGCTTGGTAATTATACCATGCTCTTTTAAAATGGTTTTCCAATCCATTTAATGGATTGATTTTTTTAGTTGCACTAGTTTAGAACCAATACCAAGTCGTCTACCGTTACCATATTCCCTTCGTTTAGGACGATTTCTTTTACTGTACCATCTTTAGGTGCCGCTATGTTCGATTCCATTTTCATAGCTTCTATCACAAACAAAGACTCTCCCTTTTTTACCTTTTGACCTGATTTGATTAAAATTTTACTCAAAAGACCTTGAAGCGGTGTACCGATGTGATTTTCATTCGAAGTATCGATTTTGCGATTTACTTTTTTTTCAACGATAAAGAAAGAGTAGCTTAATCCATTGAATCAAGCTGAAATTTTTTCCACACCGTAGATAAAGAGGGTCTCTTTTTTTCCCTTCAGTTCCGTTTCCCCTTTTGGGATATATGAAAATTGAGGGTCGAGCGGCAAAGCTTCTTTTAGTGTATCCGAAATCAGTAAATCGGCATTCAACGCATTGCATTTCCCTTGAATTCTTGCTGTGGTATTTAAAACATCTCCACTAAACAAGATTTCTTTTTTAACGCTGCCAATTTCGCCAATGGTTGTTTTTCCTACATGCAAAGCGGCTTTGAAAGTGGGTATAAAACCATAGCTAGACTCGAATTCAGTTTTCATTTTAGTCAAGGCTTCCTTCATGGCAAAAAAACAATGCAGACAATTGGCGTTTTTTACGCCTTCCTTTAAGGTCCAAGAAACCACCATTTCATCACCAACATACTGATACAATTCACCAGAATAATCAATTAGAGGAGAAGAGATACTCGCATAATAGTGTTTCAGAAAATGGAAGTATTTGAGGTGACCTAAGTGCTCGGCAATTGTTGTTGAATCTTTCATGTCTAAAAACATAAAAATTCGATTTTCCTCTTTGGCTTGATGATATTTTCCGCTGAAAAAATTGAGTAGCACTTGATGCCCAATATTGCCGCTTATTTCAGCATAGAGTAATGAAGCAATGAGCGATACACTCAATTGAAAACATGTACTTAGAAAGGTAAGGCTGCTTAAAAACTCTAGATAAGCCTGCCAAACTTCCGGACTAAATAAGGCTTGATTCAATTCCATGCTTTTGGCAAGCGGAAAAGTGATGCTAATGATGAGAAAAAGAAAAAATACGTAAAAGAGAGTCTTTCCTATGATTCGTTGACTAAAGCTGTGTTTGCTAAAACGTTGACTTAGGTAAAATAAATCAATGGCCCCAACCACCAAGCCGATGAGGGTAATTGCCACCAAGGCAAAAAGGAGAACTGCGCCATTGGGTCTTACGACTCCCTCTGTTGCAAAGGAAAATCGATCGGTGGCTGCATATTCAATAAAGAGAAAAATACATGCAAAACACAACCAAATGATGCCAAAGGGCACAATTCTTCGGATTTTCCATTTTGTTCGTGGGCTTAATATCACCTTTCAAAATTGTGCAGCTAAGGTATCTTTTTTAGTGAAAAGCAAGAAAGAGATTGTACACTTAGCAAGGAATTATGTGCTGCTAGTCTTTCGTAAAGTGGTTTTATTAATTCTACTTGGATATAAGCAACGGAAAAATTGCTAGAAAAAAAATAAGAATAGAAGCCCTCTTAAAAGGGCTTGCCATGAGTTAGTAGTCTAAAGCTAACTATTGAATAATTAGTATCGAGTTCAAGTTATTGCTCTTTGCAAGCATTATACATTTCAGTGTAATAAACAATGTGTTCGTATGATTTTTTATCTTCTGAAAACTCTTTAACTACCATCTGACAGTCTGAAAAAAACTCAAGTAGTTTTTCCTTGTGGTGTTTTTTCTTCAATTCTGTAATAGAACCATTTTCATTTATATAGAAATGGTATTTAACTTTTTTATCATATGTATCAGGCAAACTGTGTTCTGTATACCTGAAATAAATTTTACTATTACTATTTTCAGCTAGAATAAGTAAAACGACTCGATTCTTTTTATTCAATTTGTCATACTTTATAACATCTAAGTCATAAATTCCAGAAGTCTCGCCAACTTTTTCTGACTTTCTATTCTCTTGGATATTTCTATATAATTTGCTGAGTTGTGTATTGTACTCTAAGCTATTCAAGGTAGAACTTGATGGGTATGTTTTTTCTTCTTTGATAAACCGATATGTATGAATCTTTTTTATTGAGTTAATATCAATTCTTGTTTTCGTATCATTCATAAATGCTTTAACAACAAAATTTACTCTTCCTAAGACAATACTTTCATTGATCATTATGCCACAATAAACAGTATCATTATCATTTGTTATGTAATAAAATTTTGCTTTTTCTTCATTATTATCTTGACCGTAAGCCATTGTCATGAATAATAATAATGCTAGTGAAATAATGATTTTCATAAATATTAAAGCTTTAAGTTTAGAGTGTAAGGGTATGTAATTTGGCCAAAAGTGGCGAAAATTTTTAATTTTAGGAAGAAAGGAGCTTATTTAAAAAAATACCTTGGAGATGAATAATGAAATCTAGTAGCTAGAGTAGCTTAAGTCATCTATTTTTATTTTGAAGTATTCGTTGATAATTTGCTTAAATCCCTTTGATGATTTGCGGCTTTGTATACTGCATCCGCCCACCATTTAGTAGGTTGTCATTTGCATTTTCAGTTGTCAATTGGTCTTACAACTTAGCTCAGGTAAAAAGTAGCCCTATTAAAGGGGCTTGCCAAGAGTTTCTTTTTAATAAAGAGGAGGGGTGTGCATCAGTCCCACGGGAAGCGGGATCAGTTACTATTGTTGTGGGTAGTTTTTTATTTAGATTTTGATTGAAATGTTTACTTTACCTCCTAGTCCTTTTTCAACGATGTCAAACAATGTTTTAAGTGTTAAGTTACTTCCGTTATTTTCTACTCTCGAGATGTAAGTTCTCTTTTTGTCCAAAAGTACAGCCAATTGCTCTTGAGTTAAATTTTTTTCCTTTCTAGCTTTTCTTAAAAGAAGTCCAAGTTTTAGTTTCCATTTTATTTGTTTTGGCTGTGCTTGCCGAAGCTGCGAACCATCCAAATTGAGTTGGCATCACATATGCTTTATGAGCCATTGTTTTGGGTATGTGCTTTATAGTTTAAAAACTAATCCTACGTTTAATGTCAGCCCATTTCTTTTTAGGTCAAGGTCGTTAATTTTATCGGTATGCTTGTTTGAATTATATTTAATTATAGGTTCTAATAAAAGTCTATTTGTTAGACTAAAGTCATAACCAATACCAACACCCCATCCTAAAATATTATACACATTTTCAACATCAACATTATAGTTGTTATCTATAATATAGAGGTCGGCATTGTAGTTATAATCTGATTTACCAAAGTTTCCTTGTGCTTGAATAAAAGCTTGATTAAAGTAATATCTCAGAAATGGGGAAAAAACGTAATCTAAACTTTTTGTTTCAGATGAACTCACTCCATTCTGATTAGTTTTAGTTTTAGTTTTTTCGTAAGTCAATTCAGTTCCAATTACAAATCTACTTGTAAGGAAATAACCAAATAAGCCTGATATGGCTAAGTTGGTTCTTTTTGAATCTATTAAATCGTTATTAATAGTTTCTTCTTTGTCAAAGTTTGTACCCAACGAACCACCAACTAGGAATTTTTGGTCTTGCCCAAATGTTTGAATACCGATGCAAGCTAATAAGATAGTTAGAACTACTGTTTTTTTCATTTATGATTGTTTAAGTGTAGACATATTTTAGGACGGGTCAAAATGTTTTACAACGGTTATGAGTATGGCTCGTTTCAGAAAATTAACTATGATTTTCCTTCGTAACTGAAATATAGCAAATTGCATGAAATTCCGATTAGGAATTCACTCCCAATGAGTTATACACGTATGTTATAGCCAGTTATTTAAAGCGATTTATTGGGATTCCTTCTTGTAATTCTATGTTCTTGAGTTCGTTTTACCAAGTCCATTTTACTGTAAAATGGAGAATTACAATCACTACTTATCATCTTTTTCAATTTTTCCTGAAGCAGTTACTTGATCAGTGTATAAGATATGTGTGCTTCGATTTTGTTCTTTAGGCAATTTCTTATATAAAAACATATCATGGGATAAGGTAGTATTAAAGATATTGTCCTCTCTTTCAATAGTGCTAATTTTAATTCCGGTGCCATCATTATTAAACATGGTTCCTTCGCTGTACACATGATTAATGGAAATAATCTTTTTGGAATCGAAATTGGCAGTATCATTTACCAAGTATCCTCCAATTCTTACTTTGTCAAAAAGGGGTATAAAAGAATTATGTACATTACCTGTTAGCGTAACTATTTTGGTGTTTGGGTAATTATTATGGATGTTTCGTATTTCCATATACATGGATGAATCTCTGCTTGAGGATGGGTAAGAATTATCAATGAATTTTAAAATGATTCTTTCATTTTGATTGCTCTTGTATATTAAATTCAGCATTGATTCGCCATTTCTGCCATCAAAATTTTCTCTGCGAAAAAAATCCAACTCTTTTAGTTGGGTAATTGACATTTCATCTGATAAGCCATTCATTTGTGAACTGCGAATTTCCAAAGCTAAGACAACATTTTCTTCAGACTTAGTTATCAGATTACATAATCCATAAGCAAATTCGGCGGGCTCATTTGTTCCATGCATTTCTCCAATCATGATTACTTCATAATTTGCGATTTCATCGTAAATCTTGTCGCTCAGTTTGGATAAGTTTTGAATGGGTATCGCATTCTTTATTAAATCCTTTTGCTCTTCCGTCAATTCTACAGAATTATCAATAGAATTTAGTGTTTCATCAGATGCTGTTTGTTTGCTTGGAAAATCTTTACAAGAAGCTAATCCAATCAAAATAATGAATAAGGGTAAGCTATTTTTCATAAAACAAAATATTTAGTTTCCACAATTGAACTACTATTTCTTTTCACGAATGTAGAACTGGTTTTGTGAATGCTTTTTAATGTTCGTTAAGATACACAGTTTTTCAAAAGTTATAAATACACCCTTTACACTAAACTAGTTATTAAGCTTGTTGGTTACCCGCCTAATTGTGCCGTTTCTAAGTGTTTTTTGTTTGTGATGCTTTTGGTAAAAGTTCTGTGCAGCTGTCCCTTATGAGGTGGAATTAGTTAGTTTTGTTGGGCGGCGTTGTTATTTTTACCTCTTCCCACCAATCTTTTATTTCAGCTCTTTGGTTATCTCCAAAGTCACCGCAAAGAGTCAATCCATTTGGAAACTCCAATTTTTTGCGATAAGCATTAATCAAAAGGATTATTTGATCTCCAAGTGTTGGCTTTTCTTCAAACGGTATATAAGAAGAAATCACTCGCTTAATACATTTAGCTTTTTCTTTAGAGTCAATTAGAGTCATTAAATATTCAATGTCTCGAAATGAAATCCAATTTGTATCTCGCTGTCCAACCGTAATTAATATGTAAATAATATTCTTAGGGTATTCGGGTTTTTCAGCCGGTATTCTTAGTTCTTCCACAAACTGTCGAACAGATATTTTGTTCATCTGAACCCAATTATTTGAGTCTGCGTAGTCCTTTTCAATTTTAGTCTGACTAAAAGAAGTCTGGCTAATTATTATCGTTAGAAATATGAATATTGACGTTTTCATATTAATTTCTGGTAAACGCTCCGACTATGAATTGTAGCAACAAGAAGTGTCGTTTAAATTTAGCACTAAAAGTAATGAAACCTTTGCCAAACATTGACTGCGGCTATATTTTATAGTTCTTTGTTGTGCTTAGTTTTTATTTAATCTTTAATTCATATTCAACAATTCTTGTAGCGTTGTCAGCATACCAAATATCATTAAAGAACTCCCGATGAGTTAAAGTCAATCTTCTTTTTTTTCTATTCTTTGTAATCACTTCAAGATTTCTCTTATCTAACTTGTGTTCTGCTATAAATTCAAAGTCTAATTGTAGTAAATCTATTGACTTAATTAGTCTTTCTCTCACTATTTTAATAGATCTAAATGGCTTTAAAACTAGAAAGTCCACTGTATCGTTTGGCATTAATAAAGGGTCTGAATAATTGGAGCTATAATTTAAACTAACATAGCCAATTGAGTCAATCGGATTTAGAAATCCGTATGGGTAGTTAGCAATGAAGTAGGTATTTGAAGATAAATTTCGAATCCTAATATTTATCAATTCTGTAGAGTCATTTTTGACATCACTGACCTTTGCACTTACTTTAAAAGGAGCTTTAATTTCAGTTTGTGCTAAGCCTGCTATACTGAAGAAAAAAAAGAATGATATTAAAGCTATTCGATTCACTTGTCGGTTTTAGTTAATGCACCACAACGGTTCTGTATGGTGTCGTTGTGGTTTTGATAAAGATACTATTTCAATTTAGCACTATGCAAAAACCGCTTTGCGGTTTTGTTTCTTTGTTTTTTACAAAATCCGCTAGTGGATTTTGCGAGCTTGCATGTAGCTGTAAGTTTGCCATACTACCTTGACCACAATGCACTATACAGCGTGTTAGCGGTAGTTCTTATTCATTTTTAAGGTGATTTAGGAACTTTTGACCAAACTCAGTCAACTCTAAATATACATAAGGTGTTGCGTCAAATGTGCTTAGTCCAATATCTTTTAAAAGTGATTTAGATACTAAATCTTGTTTGTAAAAAGCAAGAGTTGACGAATCAATATCAAAAGATTTATCGATAGTTATCTTAGATATTTTTTGTATTTCTTTTTCTAAATCGGAGTTCAATTTTTGGAGTTTTTCTATTTCTATAGTGTTCTCAACACTTTCTTTTTTTAATGCTTCAATTCGGCTTTTGTTAATAGACCACTTTTCTTTGATTGGTTCTTTTTTATGTAAATCATTACTATACCAATTCAAGATTTCAATTTGTTTCTCAGTTAATCTATCAATCAAGTCTAAGAATGTTTCTAAGAAATCATGATTGAAGTCATTTATAAAAATGCTATCGGCTAAAATTTTTGCAAAAACTCTTCTTTTTCTATTTGATCTTGTTTTATGAACTCTTAGAATTATAGATTCAAAAATATCTTCGAATTCTTCCTTATTGAATTCTTCCAAAAATGACTTGTCATTTATATTTTTAGAGTCCAAATACTTTATAAAATGAACGGTGAAGTCGTTTATTCGGCTTTGTTTTTTTCTCAAGTATGAGTCTAAGGTTAATTCGGTAATTCCTGTTCCTATTCCAAATGGAAGAATTGAAAGTAAAACTCTGAAAGAAGAAGCTATCGCAGGGTATCTTGACTCCAAATTTTCAATTTGATGTTCATCTTCAGTAGAAAGTTTATTTGTTTTCATTTTGAATTATTCAGTGATAATAGTCAATTACCGCCAACAAGTAAATATGTTGCACTAGCTGTTCTTAAACGTTTACAAACATTTATACTTGTTTTTAATTGTTTTCTAATCGGTTCATTTCCGCCAACAAGATAAGCCAATTTCAAACATAAAAAAAGAGCATAGCTAAATGCGCCATGCTCCTTTAAAAGGGGAATTGCTCAATTATCGTTTTACCACTTTTTGTATGCTTTTTTCACCTTTGCTATTCATCATTTCAAGGTAGTAAATGCCTGTTTCTCCATGCCACTCAATTTGCGTATTAGTCGTTGAAATGCTACCCTCCATAAGCAATTGCCCAAGGGCATTTCTCAAACGGTATATCAGCTGTTGTTCTGAAGTCGGCACTTCAATGTGTAGGATTCCGTTTGTATTCGGATTTGGATAAACCCTAATGCCTTGCAAAGAATAGTTATCAGCAAGACCCACCGATGTAAAGCTAAAGCAAGCAGAAGTATCTGCACAAACCGCATTGTTTGGGTCACTTAAAATCAAGGCATAACTTCCATTCATACTTGGGGTAAAACTGTTTCCGGTTTCACCAATTAGGGGCGCATAATTGTTGTTGCAATCTACCCATTGGTGTGCCGGGCCCGGACGTGCATTGTTTAAAGAAGTTAAGGTGTTCCCATTTCTTGAAACTCGCGTGTCAAGGGTATCTATCGTTACGTTAATTTGCATAATGGAATCGCAGCCGGCTGCATTGGGTAGCGTATCTCTTAGCAAACCACTTGTTCGAACTACTTTTCCACTTGGGCTGATAAATTCTTTACAAGCTCTTCGGCTAAACGCAACACTAGAGTTTTGATTGATGTCTAAATCCAAACCAAGTATGGAGTCACAACCTGCTAAAGTGCTTAAGGTATCATAATACAAGCCGCTTGTGGTCAAGGCTTGAGAAGATCCACCTACTTGCCATAGGTAAACATTTCCACAATGCTTTACAGTATCAATACTTAAATAAGTTTGACTTACGTTTAAGTCTAGTGCCAGTATGCTATCGCAACCTGCAGCCGTAATAACAGTATCCAAATAAAAACCGGTAGAGGAGTAGCTTTGGCCGTTAAAGGCCCAAGTGTAAGCGCCACAAGATTGAATACTAAGGGTATCTAAACTGCTGTTGCCTAAAGTAAGGTTTAAGGTTACTATTGAATCACATCCGTTTGCGGCTGCACCTACAAGTGTATGGCTAACCGAATTGGTAGAAGCGGTATAGGTATTTCCGTCAATCCAAGTAAAACTATTGCAAGCGGTTTGCACATCAACTCCCGAAGCAATAGGACTCAGGCTTAAGTTTAAAGTCACAATAGAATCACAACCAGTGGCTGAAGCACCAGCATAGGTGAATGTAGCTGTATTGTTCGAGCTGGTGTAGGTGATGCCATCTATCCATGTGAAAGAGCCGCAAGCCGTTTGTACATCTGTGCTTGTGGCAGTTATACACTCTTTTATTTTTTGTACAAATACATCATCATTGCCAAGCGATTGTAGATTGCTTGTTCCAGAGCCAAAATCAAAATCTAGCGGATTGGGATTAAGAGCATTAAACAATCCGGCATGAAGAATTCCACCATTGACATCGCTTGCTATGGCAAAACTTTCTTCATCTGCGGGACTCGATAAAGTTGCCACCCATTGAAAATTGCCCGAAGCGTCCATCTTATGTATGTAGGCATCGCTGAAACCGCTCCAGCTGGTGTTGGTGTTTGCAGTTCCTGGGTCAAAATCAATGGTTCCGCCATAGTAACCAACCGTATAAATATTTCCTTGATTATCTGTTGAAACGGCATTCCCTGCATCGGCAGAAGAGGAGCCAAAAGTTTTCGTCCATTGGTATGTTCCACTTGGATTGAATTTTGAAACATAAGCATCTGTAGAACCTACAGCCGGAATTTGTGTAAAGACAACCCCTGGATTAAAATCTGGTCCGTTGGCATAAGTACCAGCTACAATTACATTGTTGTTGGCGTCTATGCTAATGTCACTCACTTCATCGTTTCCTAAATCGCCCCAAGTGTAATCATAAACATAATTGCCACTGCTGTTGTACTTGGTCAAATAGGCATCTACTCCGCCATTGCTTGAATTTACTTGTCCAAAGCCGGGGCCCCATCTAAAGTCTACCCCGCCAGAATGAGAACCTCCAAAGTAAATGTTATTGTTACCGTCTATGGCGATGCATTTATTGGTGGTGCTTCCTTGTCCGTATCTTCCCCAGATGTAATTTCCGGAAGCATTCCATTTTTGCAGCCAAAAATTGTTACCCGGAGAATTGTAAACCGTAAAGTTTGAACCGGAACCTGGGTTCATATCAAAAGAGCCTGAAAATTCTCCAATGGTCAAGATATCGCCATTGCGGTCAACCGCTACATCTTTTAATCGGATATTGTAGGACCTTCCTGAACGACCAAGCGTTTGCACCCAAACAAAAGTTCCATTGCTGTCCAATTTTAGCAAGAATGCATCATCTAAGGCGGTGCTGCTTCTATTTTGTGTTCCCGTACCTGGGTCAAAATCTACGGTGTTTCGAAATTGTCCGGCAATGTAGATGTTTTTACTTGCGTCTAAGGCAAGTCCAAAACCAATGTCGGCCCCTGCGCCACCAATCTGTTTTACCCATTGTGCAATGCCTTGGGCATCGCGTTTTTGGATAAAGATATCATGACTTCCGTTTGAAGTGAAAGATCTAACTGTGGTAGCACCAGTGTTAAAATAAGCAGTGGCTTGAAAAGTTCCAAGGGTGTATGAATTTCCCAAGGAGTCCACAACAATGTCATAAACTTGATCTGCTTGATTTCCTCCTGAAGAATTTACCCACTGATGCGTCGGAGTTTGCGCATAGAGGTGAAGTGAGAGTCCAGTCAAGAAAGTGATGGCTAGCGTAAATAGTCTTTTCATAGTTACTTTTTTGTGCAAATAGCTTGATTTCAAGAACCAAGAATTGAAATAGTTGAGCAACTGACTGATTTTGTTGAGTAACGGTAATGGAGATGATTAAGCTATTGAATAATAGATAGTTATGTATAATGGATTTTGTTTGTTTGTTTTTGAAAGTGTGTTGATTATTAGTGAGTTAGATATAAGGGAAGTACTTCTCAATTTTTATGATTTTGTATCAAGTGGATTTCCGTTCTACTTTTGCGCGGACTCTTTTTAGATGAACATATTTCGCACTTTATTCCTTTCTGTATTTCTGAGCTTTGGAAGCTTCTTGTCGGCTCAATCGGTTTATCAAAACACGGGTTTCTATCTGGTAGATTCTTTGTATGCTGATGAAGTAAATGCCACAGACAGTGTATTGATTCGTAAAGTCTTGGAAAAGTATCATGCTGCTGAGCATGACACAACAAAACTGGCTTACTTTCTTGAACTTTTTGATGGAATTGAAAACCTTTCAGCAGCTCATCGCTATGCCGAGTATTTGGAAGAAAATGCGGCGATTAAACAGAAACAAGTCAAATCGGTGAGTGAAAAAGAGCGCTTGCAATTTTTAGAAGCTTATGCTTGCGAAATTCAAGGGGTATTGTTTGGATTTAAAGACGATTACAACCAAGCAGAACCCAAGTATGAAAAGGCACTTGGCATTTATCGGCAATTGAATGAAGTAGAGCGAATGAGCACCATGCTTTCGGCTTTGGGACAAATTGCCAGCTACCGCGGAAACGTAAGTAAAGCCATTGATTTACACACCGAAGCCGTTGAAAAAGCAGAACAAGGAACAGATACTTCGGCCATTATTTTCTCACGCTTTTACATTGCCGATACTTACACTTTAAACAAGAATTACGAAAAAGCTCTGGCTATTAGTCGTAAGAATTTGGCGCTTGCCATTCACATTAAAGATTCCAATTTAATTGCTAATGAATTTCTTTCCATTGCGTTAAACTCCTTTCGTTTGGGCGATACAACTGCTGCTTTTCAAGGGCTGAAAAAAAGCATTAGCGTGAGTCGAATGAGTAAGAATCCTTATCGCCTAGTAGATGGTCTAAATGAATTGGCCGGTTTTTACCTGGAACAAAACCAATTGGACTCAGCGCGATTGACCTTAGATGAACTTGAACGTATTAGCCTTAAACATAAGTTTAATTACCAATTGGCAGAGGTAAAGCTGCAACAAGCGCGTATTGCTTTTAAAAGCAAACAATGGACCATAGCAGAAGAAAAATTAAAGGCTGCGCTTGAGCTGGGTAAACAAATCAATGCCTATCAATACAAAACATATCCTTTGGAGCTATTAGCCCAAGTGAAGCATGAACAAGGCAAACATGAAGAAGCTTTTAGCTTGTTGCAAACTTTTAAGTTATTCGAAGACAGCATTTCCAATTCGCAATTGGAGAAGAAGCTAATGGAGAAATCCATAAGTTATGAATATGAAAAGGAGAAAGCCGTTCAAGCGGCGGAGCATGAGGCCGAATTGACTTTGGCCGAGGAGAAAAGTAAAACACAAGAGTTACTGATTATCATTTCGGTTTTGGTGGGGGCGGTAATTTTGATTGCTCTCTTGTCGATTTACAGCCAATTAAAAACGATTAAAAAACAAAAAGTCGCACTAAAGGAAGCCTATCGAGAATTGGAAATTCGAAAAAATGATGAGGTTTTGGCATCCAATTTTAAGGCACTTCAATCGCAGATGAATCCGCATTTTATTTTTAATGCGTTAAACTCCATCCAAAATTTTGTACTCAAAGGCAAGGTGGATGATTCGTATACCTACATCAACAAATTTGCAGATTTGATTAGAACCACTTTGAGTTTTTCAGAATTAGAATTGGTCAGCTTTGAGGAAGAAAAAGCTTTATTAGAAAATTACTTGTCCTTGGAAAAATTGCGTTTCCGAGATCACTTTGATTATGAATTAAAATGTGAGGATATTCCAGCATTGTCTTTGCCACCCATGTTGTTGCAACCTTTAATTGAAAATGCCCTCGTGCATGGTTTACTGCACAAACCAAAAGATCGTTTTTTAAGCTTGGTGTTTCAATTCGATGAAAATGGCTTTCGCTGTGAACTGACCGATAATGGAATTGGCAGAGAGGCTTCTCAGGTCATTAATAAACGGCAAAATTCAAAGCACAAATCCTTTGCATTGGGCGCTTTGAAACGAAGATTCGATTATCTTTCGCGACGAATGAACCTAGAAGCAGGATTTACTTACGTGGATTTGTATGAAGATGGAAAAGCTAGTGGAACCAAAGTATTGGTGCAGATTCCTTATGTATTAAACCGATGAATAAACTAAAGGCCATAATCATTGATGATGAAGCGAGTGCTAGAGAGAATTTAGAACTTCTGCTTAGTCGCTTTTGTTTGCAAGTCAATTGTTTGGGTGCTTTTTCAGGCTTAGAATCTGGGGTGCGTTTCTTAAAAAACAACCCCATAGATGTGGTTTTTCTTGATGTTGAAATGCCCAATTATGCTGGTTACGAAATTGTACAGTTTTTCGAAGAAATTAATTTTCAAATCATTTTTGTAACAGCCTACGACGAGTATGCCATGAAGGCTTTTGAGCTTTCGGCAGTAGATTATTTGTTGAAGCCGATTGATATTGAACGGCTAAAGTTGGCGGTGCAGAAAGTAGAGCAAAATGCCTTGACCAAAGAGTTAGCTGAAAAGTATGTAGAAGTAGCCGATTATATGGATCAGCAAAAAGAGCCCAAGCTAAGTGTATTGCATAAAGGAAGTCGGGTGTTTATTCCCTTTCGGGAAATTTTAGCTGTTGAAGCTAACGAGGCCTACTCCATAATTCACAGAGCAAATGGAGAGCAGTATGTCTATAGCAAAAACATTTCAGCGGTAGAAAATGAATTGCGTGGATACCCTTCCTTGTTTCGTAGCCACAAATCGTGGATGGTAAACTTAAAAGAGATTAAAGAATTGAGAACCAGTGAAAATGTAATTGTTCTGAATAACGACATGAGTACAAAAATTTCACGCGCTAAAATGAAGCACTTTAAGGATTTAATGCGGGAGTAGTTGTAGATTTTGTTTTGTTTCTTTTTTGAATGTCCGTTAGAAATTGCCTAGGGTTGGTTAATTGACTTTGTCTACTTAATTGGTTTGCAGTAAACTCTTAGAATAAAGCTCGCTTAAAAGAGCTTACCTTGAGATGCTTTTGATAAAAGTTCTGTGCAGCTGTCCCTCAAGTGGCGGGATCAGTTAATTTTATAGTGCTTAGTTTTTTTAATTATTCTTAATGCTATCAACGTCTTCTTTTAACAACTCTTCTACTTGCTTTTTCAATTGTTCATACCTTAATGAATCTTCCTTACTCAATGGCGGTGGCTCGGGTAATTTGACTAAGTCTTCATTTACTGAATTTTGATTCATCTTTTCAATCATTTTTAGCTTATCCATAGTCTCCAATAAATGCCACCACCAATCATTACAATTCTCATTTTCAACGGTCATTTGTTTGTCTTTTGTATCAATCCATAACATCAGGTTCGTTTTGTCAAAGTAAAATCTGTTACTCTTTGTTTCAGTAGATTTCTTTACACTTACAAAAACAGGCCAACGTCCATTGAAATAGTAGCTTTCTTTATATTGGATGTCATCCTTTTCGTATGTTTTTTCAAACTTTACAATCGTCTCATTTTGTCGATAAACCTTTAATAATCCGTTAGAGTAATTAGAGCTTTTAAGAATAATTTTTTCTGGAGTGACATATTTAAGATTGGAGTCAATTCTATCAGAATTTTCATTGCCAATTCTTGAAATATCTGCATTCCACATTTTTATTAACTCATCAGTAGTTTGTCCAATGGATAATTGAGCTAGAAACGAGCAAAAGAATAATATCAGAAGTCTTTTCATTTCTCAAATGTTAGTTAAGATACACAGTTTTACAAAAGTTATAGATACATCCTTTACGCTAAATTAGTTTCTAAACTTACTGATTGCCGCCTAGCTATTCCGTTTGGACAAGTTTTTTATTGCTTTACTCGATTAATGATGTTGATTATCAATTCTAGGCCTAAAAAGCAAATTAACCAAAAGCAAAAAAAGGTTATAGTTGAGAAAAATAGAAGCATACCTAAAACTTCTACATCAGTCTCAAGATGATGCGCATAAGATACTGTGGTCTGAAAACTTAGCAATATTGAGATTATAATAGAGACAACAAATAAGACAATCTTATAAATTTTACTCAATCGTTTGTATGAATTTGTCATTGCTAGTTAAACTATATTATTCTCCTATTAATTGTAATCATCGGTCTTGGTAATGAGAAGTTGCGTGGATTAGCACGAAACTTTGCAAGTGTACACTAAACCTGCCTGCTGGCAACCAGGTTGAAATTCGCGAGGAATTTCAGTAGTAGGCGAGAAAAAGCAATTACTTAAAGCCATGGTTTCCTACTGTCTTTTTTCCGATTACGTATAAGTAATCTCCCAAGTCATTTTCATAGGATTTTATTATTTCTTTAATTTTTCCACTGTCTATATCTTTTCTTAATTCCGATAATCCATTTTCGACTTCAGTTCGGTTTGATAATGATGAAAATGAAGAAATTCCATGTCTAATTTGCTCGTCAAAATAAAGTTCAGGGTTTTGTTTTCCGCAATACAAAAATTGGTCTTCCAAGTCAGGTTTTATAAAATACTTTTGTGTTTCCATTAATTCGATTCCGCTATCATTCATAGCCTTTTTTACTTTTTCTAAAGTTGGCATTTGTATCATTGAGTCGGAAAGCATTTTTGGAAAATAATGATTGAGCCAATATCCTTGCATTTGCTCGGGTGTTGATGTGAAAATCACAATTCTGCCGTTTGGCTTTAAGACTTTATTCAGCTCTGTAAACCCCTTTGTTAAGTTGGTCCAATGGTGTATTGTCAAAGAACCGATTATTCCTTTTACAAAATTTTCAGGAAGTCCAGTGTTCTCTGCAGAACCTATTTGCCAATGAATTTTGTGGTTTTTAAGTTTTGCTTTCTCCAACATTATTTCGGAAGGGTCAATACCAATGAAGTCAAATCCTTTTTTTTGAAATTCACTGGTGTAATTTCCAGTTCCACAACCAATGTCCAAATATTTTTCGTTTTTAGTTGGTTGCAAATGATAAAGTAATTGTTCGGTCAAATATTTGTCCGCTTTTCGTGTCAGATTGTAATTAATTCCTATTTGGTCGTATTTAGCTTTCATTGTTTTGCTCAGCTTGTTCGTTAAGATACATCCTTTACATTAAATTAGTTACAAAGCTTGTTGATTGCCCTCGCTGTTGTGCCGTTTTTGAGTGTTCTTTGATTGTGATTCTTTTGGTAAAAGGTGGGTTGTGCATCAGCTACCTGTGTTAGTGGCTAGTTTATTATTCAATCTTTTTAAGTAAATAATCAGTTTTATCTTTCATTTCATAAATGATAAATTCTTCAAACTTTTGCCTGTCGCTTTCAAGCTCGCTGTAAGTTGTTAAAATTACCTGTGCGTCATCGGAGGATATGTTTTCAATAACATTTACACAGTCAATAAGCGAATCATTGTCCAAATTTTGTTGTTTGGGCTCATCAAGGATTAACAAGTTTGGGAAGTTAATTGAATCTAAATTTTTAAATTTTATAGAGGTTTGAAGAAGAGATAAATAATAGCTCAATATGATTCTAATGTTATCGCTTGAACTTGAAATATTATAAATGTCAAAATTGTCTAGATATGGAGTGTAATTATCATTACCATCGACTTTAATACTTTTTATCAAAGACTGTTTACCCTTAAATAAACCTAAGTTTGTAACATTGTCTTGAACATAATGTGTAATTGAATTTATTATGGCTTCATCATTAGTTGTTTGTTTATATTGAGAGACTTCTTCTTTGAGTTTTTCCAATTCTATACTTGATATATTGATGTCTCGTCTTAAAGGTTTAAGGGCTTCCCACCTTTCAGCGATTCTCGAATACTTTTCCATTTCCTTATGGGTGGAATCAGCATCTAATATTCTTTTTCTTAAATCTGCAAACTCTTTACCGGCAAAAGTTTTGGTTTGTTGCTCTAGTTGACTTTCATATTCCTTAATCCTGTCACTAATAACATTTCTCTGCTCAATAATCTTTCTTCTGTCTAAAATTCTTTGTTTGATTACTTTCTTAAAGGTTCTTTCTTCATCTTCTAGAAAGGCTATATTTTGTTCGGGTGTAGAGATGTTTTTAGATAATTCAGAATGACATAATGTGCATTCATTGTCTTGTGGTATTTGCAATTTGGCTTCACAAACGGGGCAAGTTTTAATATTTAAATCAGTTGATATTTCTTTAATTCTCTTTAGCTGTTTGTTTTTGTATTTGTTAGCATTAATTCTGTCGATATAACTTTCATACCCTGATATTTCAATAGTTATCTTTTCAACTTTTTCAGAGGCTTTTCTGTATCGATAATCTAGCATTTTTAAGCTATCTCTTAGTTTTTCGTTGCTTTCTTCATATTCTTTATTTTGACTAGAAAGCTGATTGATAAAATCTGATTCTGCTTTATATCTTTCCTGTAAATATCTGATGTAGTCATATATGCTAGTTTTTCCAATTGAGTTTGTATTTACGATTGGCATCTCCTCAGATTTTTCGGCATTTGCGATAATTAGGAGATTTTCTTCTTTTTGATTTAGCTCATCCTTGATCTTTTTAATTATCGACTCAAGCTCTTTCACCTTTATTTCAGTCAGGTGTAGATTGAATCTGTCAAGTCCGAAAACATACTCAAAAGCAACTTTCTTTACATCTTTGATATTGTATCTGGTGACTTGTCTTGCTTGGATTTGCGACCAACCTGCTCGCTGTTCAACAAAGAATAGCGGTAGGATATTCTCAAAGTAAAGTTTAGCGAGTTTATTGTCATAAGTTGGTAATTCAACCTGATTTAATCCAATAAAATTGAATAGAAAATTCTGAAATCCATTTTCCGAAAACACACCTTCACCTGATACTATAAGTTTTTTGACTTCTTTTGTTTTGAAAAAATCTTTCGCAGAACAAACCTTCACAGCTGCAAGGTGAAGTTCACTCCCTTTTATGTATCGAAATATTGTAATCGTTTCTTCTCCGTTTGAAATTTCGAGGAGTAAATATGAGTTCTTGATACTTTTCCCATTGATTGAATTGTAGAATTCAGGTTTAAAAGGGTTTTGAATAGTCTTAAAAATACCAAGTCCTTTTTCAGCTCCCAAGCCATAGATAATACCTGTAATGATACTGGTCTTTCCGACTGAATTTGGACCATAGATAATGTTCAAACCATTTTTAAATGGAATAGTCGCACCATATTTGGTATCGTCCTGAGTGATTACAGTATATATTAGCTTATTTATTATCAGTTTCGACATTTTGTTTCCAATAAGAATTTGGGATGACTTCTGTGATAATGTTTATGGTTTTGCCCTCTACAAGACGGCTTCCAAATAATTCCAAGAAATTTATTTCACTTGGAAATACATCCTTTACTTTTTCAAAATATATTTTTCCTTTTTCTGTTAGCTTAATTCTAACATTTTTCCCGTTGTCATCTGCTTTGTATGTGATTAATTCTCTAACGAAGAGGTATAAAAACATGTCATTGAATCTAATATCCCAAGGAACACTTTTGTATTGAACAATATTAAAATCAATTTCAATCTGTGATTTTGTCTTAAACTGACTGAGCTTGTTCAGAACATTCTTTTGCCCATTAAAGTATTCCACAATGAATTTTGCTTGAAAAGCTTCATTTCGTAATAGGAAATCAACACAAGCAATTACGGTTTTGCTCAGTCCAAATTTATTATTGAGCATTCCTAGAATTACTAGGATTCTTGTTGACCTGAATTGAATTCTATCTTCTGGCTGTATATATGTCGGTCTATCTAAATTTATATTCGGTTTTAGACCTTTATCGGTGATGGACTGTATTAAATGATTAAACATCTCCATTTTTTCTCCAATCTAATGGGCATTGTGCTGCTAATTCAAATACAACACCATGCAATAGTTTTTCTTTGTCGCCTTTGAGTTCAAAGTCCTTGTAGAAAGTCAATATTTCTTTTTCAGCTTCAATAAAAAAGTCATGAAAGAACTTATGAGGAGTGTAGGTGTCATCGATTTTGAAATTACTAGTTAATCTGTCAGCTTTTAATCTTAGATTACATTCCCAATTTAAAATATTAGACCTAAGACTAGGGTTTAAATCGGTTAAGCTGTCAATGAAAACTTTGTAATTTGCTCTTATTCTATGATATCTAACTCTGTGTTCGTCATCTTCACATAAAACGGAATTTAATTTTTCATCTAGTGTAGTTTTTAGTTCTGTGTCTTCAATAGGGTCTGTTTCTGTGTCTTTGATTGATATTATATCAGCAAACCTTAATGCTTCCTTCTTTTGTATTAGGTTGTTTATTATGGCTTTGATTCTCCTTATTTCATTCTCCCTATCAAATGAAATATCACAAGAGGTTTTGTCAAAAACCTTCTTGTATACTTCAGTATTAAGTGCAAAAAGTTTCTCAATATCTTTGTCAGGTGTCCAAAAATCAACAGGGTATTTGAATTGTCTTATTACTCTAGATTGAATGTTATGGTCGATATTACTTAAATCTCTAAGAGGAGATAAGGCTATAAAAGCTGAAGGGTTATGACTAGAAGCTGCAAGTTGGAGTTGTTTGTTAAATATGTCAGCCCAATTCAGTTTCGCTGTTGTATAATATTTACACTCAATAAAAAACTCTCTTTCTTGCTCTTCATCATCTAAAAAGAGAATACTAATGTCAAAACCACTTTGATCTCCTGAATCTTGTTTACGTACTTGTATAACAAGGAAGCCCATTTCTTCAAATATGTTTTTGAAGAATGGTTTAACTAGTTTTTCAAAGTCACTTCCTGTTATTGCCATTTATTTAATGATTTCTTTTTTTCTGGATCTTATTTACATGCCTCAACAAGTATATATGTTACACTAGCCATTTTAAGCGCTTATAAATATTCATACCCGTTTTTTAATTGTTTTCTAAATCGGTTCATTTCCGCCAACAAGATAAGCCAATTTCAAACATAAAAAAAGAGCATGGCTAAAAGCGCCATGCACTTGTAGCCTTAGGGCTAAGCAATTCAAGAATATGCTTGCTTTTCTAAAGCTTATAAGAATAAAAAGTCAAGGGCTATGGATTAATCCATAGCCCTTGACTCCTTAAAAAAGTATTACTTCTTAGAAGGAAGTAAATGAAAAAGCTTTTGTTTTACTTAGAAGATCAAAGACATGAGTAATTCACCTCTCAAGGTATTTACCTCTTGATTTCCAATGGTCGTGTTTAAGGAAGTTAGTGCCAACTGCAACTTTAAATCATTGCCTTTCATGTATTTTGATAAACCCAAAGTGCTTGCCACTTGCTCTTGCATCACAGAGTTAGCGTTGTCGCCAAACTCAGGACTTAAGGTTGAGAATCGGAAATCGGCAGCATAGCCACTTTTACTCGCATATCCCACTTGTACATTCATGGCCGTACCTAAGGTTAAAAATTCGGCAATTTGGGTCGGGGCCAACTCATTAATGGCGGTAATGTCAATGTAGGTGCCATCTAAATTGGCAGCGGTACTAATGGCGTATTCACCTAATACAGAAAAGCCTTTGTATTTAAACAAAAGGTCATAATACAATTTTCGGTAATCTGGTAATTGGTTAGCGCCTTGAGCATTGTAGAGTAAAAAGTCGCCATGTCCTTCACCATTAAAGCCGCTTGCTCCATCGTTAAAACTGGCTGCTGCACCAAGTACTAATTTTGGACTTTCTTCATGCGCTAAATCGGCAATCATCTTATCATTCCCTTCTGTGAAATCGCCCAATGGGTAAACGTCTAATCGCGCGGCATATTTTAATCCTCCTAAGTCTACATCTCGGCTATCGCTACCAAAGGAATTTCTGCCATCTCCTGAAGTTACCGCTATCTGTGGAACCAAAAGCCAATCTGTTCCCAAACTATAATCTAAAAACAACCCAAATTCTCTACCGCTGTTGCTCAAATTGGTGCTTAAAATACTTCGGTTGGGAAACTGTAAATAGTTTTCCATAATTAACATTTCTCGGTTGTTTCCAATGCTTTGTTTTTGTCCGAAATAAATATTGAATCGATCATTTGGGTGAAAGCCAATCCAAGCATCAAGTAGGGGAGTGTTTAGGCTAAAATCTGTTTGCAGAAAAAAGCTCACTTTCTCTTCTACTGCCTTTCCAGAAAAATTAAAATAAGTGCGTTTAGAATTTAAAAAGTAATCAGCATCTTCATCTTCTACTTTTTCAAAAGAAATGCTTGGCTGCACCATGCCGCTTAACTTAAATTGATAATTGCCTTCGTTGAAACTAAAATTCAATCCGCTTCCTAATTCAAAGTTCGAGCTGTGATCAGTTTGGGTGGTTTGTGCAGTTAAGCTAAGTGCACAAAGGAATAATGAACTGCAAATAAGCTTTTTAATCATGATGATTTTGTTTTAAAGTAATATGCTCAGGAGCATCGGGTTTAACGTATCTGTAAATGGGTAATGTTTCATTCAGTGCTGTAGGTAGAACTTCATAAGCAACAAAACTATTGATGGCCTCAGGCTCTAAAACTTCAATAGCTAAATTGGCTTTAGGCTGATTCATCAACACTACAGCAGTGCCTTCCGCAAAATCTATTTGTTCAGTAGAAATTGTCGTTTGCACGGTTTGAATTCGTATATCTTCAAATTTTTCTTGGGCTTGTTCGTATTCTGAAACTAAATAGCTTTCTACCTCAAGTTTGCTGGCTTTTTCCAAATAATGAATCTCTAAACCCAAGGTTTGTAGCTTTTCTAAAAGTTTGCTTTCCTCTTTGCGAATAAGGTAAGCCGTTGCTCTTGTTCGTTCAATTACAGGGCTCGACTTTAAAGCATCTCTAACAGTAATTTGTAGCGGCATTTCAGATCTGGTATCCATATCAATCACCTGAATGCTATCTTCGTAAACGGCTCGTTTACTTTTTACCACACTGTTAGTTTGTGCTTCATTGGCTTTTTGAATTTCCGCTCGCAGTTCATCTACATGTTGGTATGCGGTTTCTAAGAAGGAACTACTCACCAGAAAAGCAGACTGTACCCTGCGTTTAAAAGATGTTCTTCCCAAGTGCACGCCACGCACTTCTATCAATGCAGAAATACAATTGGTAAGCGCATAAGAAGTAGCGCTTGAACGCGGACTCGTTGCTCCTTTATTAAATTGAATTTCACCTTCATGTTTGGTGGTACTCATGTAATCATTGTGATTCAAATGGTGCTTGTCCAATTCAATTCTGGCGTTTTCCACAAAACGCTCATCGATGTAGTTTCTTAAATTTTCAGGAACGTTGAGGTTGCCAGTGTATAAGAAAAGCACATCGTAAATACTAGAAATTCCAAAAGTGCTGAGTTGGGCAAAGTGCTTGCGGTAAGCGTTGTATTCGTGTAAATCTAACGCAACCTCCGGGCTGTAATCGCTAAAAGCTTTTTTCAAAACCACGCTTTCAGGTGCATTTAATTTGGTTTGATCTCGGTTTAAATCAAGGCCATTTATGGCGTCTCGGTTATTTTTTTCATATCCATCTATGTTAGCCATAGGAACAATGGCTATGTGTAGTCGGTCTAGTAAATGAGCATATGCAGGATCTTTCAAAAGTTTGTTCATCAGGTGAAAGGTGCTTTCGGTACTGCCTGGCTCATTGCCATGAAGTCCTCCTTGTATCCAAACTTTTACTGGCTTTTCAATTGCCTCTTTTTTTGCCAAAGTCACTAGAGGTATTGCTTTCCCTTTTTGGCTTTTGCCAATAAACTCGATTGTTACAACTTCAGGAAACTCAGCTTGCAAGGCATTTAAAAACACAAGCATTTCATCATAGTCGGTAAATCCTTTCTTTTTGGAAAAGGCCGGCGTGTTTATCTCAATTTCAGGATCAGGGAAAAACTTTTCCGTGATTTTTGAAGGCTGTGGATTAGGTTGCGCGCTTGCTAAGCTGCAAATGAAAAAAGCTGTTATAAAAACCAGATAACGCATACTTAAAACGATATGGTGGTTATTAAACGGGCAATCCATTCATCCCCATTAATTGGATTGCTGTATATGTCGTTGCTGCCTTCTTCAGCTTCTACATAGGTTAATGAACCTTGTATTTTAATTCCATAACTACGGTCTAAGTATTTGGAAACGCCCAAGGTGTAATACTGAGGACGGTTATAAAAGGTGCCATTATTTAAAAATGAATGTTGATCAGCATCTAGGTAGGTATAGCGAGCATCAATGGAAATGAGGCTTTTAAAAATGTAGCCTATTTGAATGTTGTATCCTTTTCCGAGCATCATTCGCCCTTTTACATAGTTTTCTACATCTCTTTCACCATCTACATCAAAGGTGGAAGCAACTGTTCCATCGTTTCTAACTCTACCCGTGATGTCTGTTGGTACGCTAGCTTCAGTAGCTACAAACTCTCCAAGCATTGAGAAACCTCTGTATTTGAATAAAAAGTCGATGCCATATTTGGTGTAGTCTGGTAATAAATATTCCCCTTCATCATCTAAATAAAGAATGGCACCACTGTTTCTACCTCGGCGACTACTCATACCATGATTGATGCTGTAGTTAGCTCCAACAACCAATTTCGGGGCACTTTCTCTAACCATGTCTACTTGTCTGAATTGACCAAAATTGGTGAACAAACCAAAGGGCAAATAGTCGATTCGTCCGCCTACTTTAAGACCGCCAAAATCGGCATCAAAAGAGTTTATGCCATCGCCATTGGTTAAAGTTAAATAGGGTTTTAAATAGCTGCCATTGTTAAACCGAAATCGTCCTTCTAGAAAAAGACCAAATTCTCGAATACTACTAAATGCTGAGGTTAGTCTGCTACGTTCAGGTAATTGCAAGGTATTAGAGCCCATAAAAAGCTCTCGATTATCAGTAGGGGTAGAGCGCTGACCGAAAGTAATCCGAATTCTTCGTGTGATGCTATACCGTATCCATGCATCTAGCAACATTTCATTTGTTCCATCGGCTACTTCTGAGCTACCGCTTAAATCGATCTGAAAACGATAGTCTATTTTTTGTTGTGCTGCATCGCCAGCTAATCTGAATCGAAGTCTCCGAATACGAAATCGAGTTAAATTGTCTTTTTCATCATTTCCGGTATAATTTTTTACTTCAATAGCAGGTTGCATATAACCGCTAAAAGTGACTTCATAGCCATTGTCGCCGCTTAGTGTTAATCCTTCACCAAAGTTGTATTTATTCAGTTTGGGGTTCTGACCTGCTGCTTGAATACAAACTACAGTAAATATGGCTGCAATGCCTTTTAGGTATTTAGTGTGTAATTTCTTCATTCGAAATTATTATTTACGGTGAGTTGCTGATCTGCCATCAATTGCTTCCCATTGGCAAATACATCGGTGAGCTCTAAATTTTCGTTTAAACAACAAAAATCAGCATCAGCGCCAACGGCAATTTTTCCTTTGTTTTTAAGTCCAAGGTTTTGCGCAGGGTTTGAGGTAATCAATTTAAAAGCCTCTCCAATATCCATTTTGGACTCTTTTACTAAAGCTACCGCTTGATTAAAGTTTTCATTAATCGGCGCTCTTCGGAAACCAATTACATTGCCTTGCTCATCTTTTTTCTCAAGGCCGGCATTGCCATCGCTGCTAAATGTCAGTTTTTCTATGGGCACTCCCTTTTCTAGGGCATACACTACCGATAAGTAGGGTTCTGTATACTTTGAAGCTCCCGTTGTAATGTCAATCATTCCCCCCATTTTGGCAAAGCGGATGGCTTCTTCAAACAATTCTTTGGTTCTTCCCACATGAGTAGGGGAGATGTGTTCAATTGGGAATTCATACTTTTCAACCAACTCAAACAAAGAATCCATTTTGGTAGATAAACCGCCAAGGTGAAGGTGTAAAATCCCTTTTTTCTCACCAATCATTCCGCCCACTCTAACCTGACGAAGCAAGCGCAGCAATTCTAAATTAGTCGGGTAGTCTGAGCGAACGTCGGTAATGGCAATTTTGCAACCCAAAACTTTATCGATAAAGATTAAATCTTCTTGTACATTACCCATGATATGAACAGGGTCTAAACCGTAATAACCGGTGAACATGTAGGCTGAAATTCCTTCCGTATTTAATGCTTTTACTTTCGCATACAAACTTTTAATGCTACGGGTAGAGCCATCTGTACCTAACAAACCCACTGCGGTGGTAGTTCCAGCTTCAACTAGTTCTGTTAATTTTAACTCAGGCGTCATGGATGAAAAACCGTGTTTGCCACCGGCACCAATCAAATGAATGTGCTGATCGATAAAGCCTGGTAGAACTGTTTTTCCTTTTGCATCCCAGGTGGGAACCAAGTTTCCAGACAATTCAATTTGATCTTCTATGGCTAGGATTTTTCCTCCGCCGATCAAAATGTCTTTCTTTCCAAGACTTTCAGGACTATATAGTTGTGTGTTTTTTAGAATTAACATCTGCTAATTAGATAAAGTGATAAATCAATAGAAAAATGAGTGTAACACTGAATGGAATAATGTTGCGTTTCACAATTTCCATAGTGCTTACTCCTGCAATTTCAGAGGTTGCAATTAAAACGCCTGCAACTGGCGAAACTGTTCTTCCCATAGAAGCGGCAAGGTTCATGGGTAAAATCATGCTAATGCTGCTTACACCTAACTGCTTGGCCAATTTTGGAATTAGAGGAGCAAAAGCGAAAAAAGAAGCATTGCCACTGCCCATTAACATGGAAGCCAAAAAGATCATAACAGCCATGACAATTCCGATACCTACGCCACCCCAACCCAAACTTTGAGAAGAGTCAATCAGGCCATCGATAAATCCTAAAGCAATTAAACCTTTGGAGAAAATGTCGGCTGCGATAATCAGGGTAACAACGGTCTTAAAAATGTTCCCCATTCCATTCCAAAATACTTGCAGCGATTTGAGTACCTCGCCGAAATTTCTTTTGTGAAACAACTCAAAAAGCATAGCCACAAAAAGGCTGATAAACATGGCTGTGGTAGTATCTAGCTCGATTGGAATTGGGAAAAATTGAAAGAATGCCGAAAAAACGATCAATAAAATCAGTGGCAACACGGGTATAATTGCATAATACAATGGTGCTTTTAAACTGATTTTGTCTGTTTTTATTTCTGAAACAGTATCCGTTTTTTGCTGTCCATTTTTAGCATCGAAATACCTGTTGGTGAAATAATAACTAATCATTAATAATATGCACAGAGGAGCAATTAACGGCAGTTGATGATCCAAGAAGTACACGATGGAATCTTCTTCGGCAATGGTTGTAGCTCTCGCTGTAATTGCTGAGGCAGGACCAATTCCGAAGGCAGTGCAGGCAGTAATTACGGAAACTGCCGAAAGTCTGCTGACACCAAGTTTAATGAGAATTGGAAAAATGGAAGCCATGAGCAGTAAGCCTAATCCAGCTGCCGAAGGAATACATACAAACAGTAATTGACCTATCGGAAGTACTGTCACGGTTGTCAGATGAGGGTATTTTTTCAGCATCGCCAAGGGTTTCATAGCGATGTAAACCAAAGCATCTGAAGCTCCTATTTTGTCGATGTAGGCAACAAAACCTCCAATGGCCATAATCATTAAGCCAACTCCAATATTGGTTTTACCAAAAGACTCTTTGATGTACACGAATAGGTCGAAACCACCCCAGCCAGTTGATTCTTTAATACCAGGCATGGGTTGACCCAAAAACTTAGCAATAACAATCATCAACAAACCAGCAAGCAACAGCACAGCATGTGGGTAGTACTTTTTTAATAAAAGTCTGGCCACAATTACAATGACTATCAGTGATATGATGGGTGGTAAATATTCCATGATTTAAAATGCGCTACCGTCGACTTTTGTTCCTGGTGAGAATAGCGTAGTTGTATTTACACCATGTTGTTCAAATTCGCCGGTAATGTCAGGATTTCTCGTGTAAGCCTCATTGGGGTTGTTCGACAATTCATCTGAATTAAAAGAAAGGTAAAAAGTGCCATTTGGAGCTTTAATACCAATAATTTCACCTGAATTGTTGAAGTTAAACCCAGCACCTGCAGAAAGCACAATTGCTCCTCCAAATGTCTTGGAAGTTGCATTCAAGTCAACACTTCCGAAAATAACGATGGCTTTTTTTGCTGGTAAAATTGTTCCAGCAGGAAAGGTGTATTGATTGGAGCCAGTCAATGTATCGTCCCAAATTTCGTAACCTCCTAAATCAAAATCACGTGAACTTGGGTTGTACAATTCGATAAATGAATCACCATCTTGATCATAAACGCCATCTCCGTTTGCATCGCCATCCAATCCGCTGTTTGATGGGTCGTAAAGCACTTCGTTAATGATGAATTGAGCTGTAGCAGCTACATCTTCATCCTCAATAGTAAGTGTTACTTGGTTATCTGTTTCACTCACGCTTGCTCCACTTGCAGAGGCAATTGCTATCGTAATGTCTTCATCCCCTTCTTTTAAAGTATCTGAAACAGCAAGTATGCTTGTACTTGCATTCAAACTTCCTTTGCCTATGGTTAGTGAAGTTGAACTGATGCTATAATCTTGTCCGTTTCCTTGTGCTGTTCCACTTAAAAATAAGTCAACGGTAACATCTTGAGCTGCTTCTGCAGTTAAGCTAACACTGATCGTGGCAGAGCCTTGCTCTTCAAAAATGCTAAGTTGGTTGGAAGAAAGAGATACAATAATTGATGGCTCAATATCTTCCGTTTCACAAGCTGTAAAAAATGAGCAGCACAAAACAAGGAATAAGCCAAAAGAGGATTTTATTTTCATTGGAATGAGATTAGAGATAATCAAAATTTGGGACGTTGTTAACCGTCCCAATGGTTATTTATTTTCGAACAAAGCGATAAGTGGTCGTGCCATTTTGTGTGTTGGCTCTAAGCATAAAAACTCCACTTGGCAAATCACTGACATCAATTTGTGCATTCAGCTTAATGTAACTTTTTACAAGTACGCCTGTGATATTAAAGATATCGATTCTTTCAATTTTTTCGCTTGTTTCAATGTTTAAAATGCCTTCAGTGGGGTTTGGATATACTTTTAAACTCACGGATTGATTCTTTTCTTGAATCCCAGAAAGTGTGCTAAATGCTGTGCCATTTGTTCTTGTTCCCGGAGAAAATAATACCGTTGTTGTATCTCCATGTTGTAAAAATGGACCGCTAATGTCAGGAAATCGAGTGTAAGATTCGTTAGGATTGTTAGACAATGCATCAGAATCAAAGAATAGGACCCAATTTCCATTGGCATCCTTAATTCCAATTACTTCACCTGAGTTGTTAAAGTTAAATCCATTAACTGCATTTAAAACCAAAGCAGTTCCAAATGTGCCTGTTAAAGTACCACCTCCAAAAACTACTACAGCTTCATTGGCAGGTACTAAAGTATTGGCAGGAAAAGTATATTGGTTGGTGCCACCTGAAGTGGTATCATCCCAAATTTCATAACCGCTGATATCAAAGGCAGAGTTGTTTGGGTTGTAAATTTCAATAAAGGAGTCATCATCTTGACTGTAAACCCCATCGCCATTCGCATCACCATCTAAACCACTATTTGATGGGTCATACAAAACCTCGTTTATGATTAAGGCCGATTGATTTGAGCTAAATGCAGTTCCATCAGTTCTAGTGCCAGGAGAAAACAAAAGGGCGGTCGAGTCACTGTGTTGAATGAATGCTCCAGTTACATCAGGGTATCTAGTGTAAGATTCGTTTGGATTATTAGAAAGTGCATCCGAATCAAATAACAAGGCCCAAGAGCCATTGGCATCTTTAATTCCAATCACTTCACCTGAGTTGTCAAAGTTTAGACCAGTTGAAGCACTTAATACCACAGCATTTCCAAAAGTTCCTGTAATTGTGCCTCCACCAAAAACTACAATAGCTTCATTAGCTGGCACTAATGTATTGGCGGGAAAGGTAAATTGGTTTGTGCCGGCAGAGCTCGTGTCATCCCAAATTTGATATCCACTAATGTCAAATGCAGTACTGCTGTTGTTGTAAAGTTCTATAAAAGAGTCATCGTTTTGACTGTAAACCCCATCACCATTGGCATCGCCGTCTAAATTATTGTTTGATGGGTCATAAAGTACTTCATTGATAATCAATTGTCCGTAGCTAAATTGAAAGCCTACGAAAAGCGCTAAAAGGAGGTATATTTTTTTCATTTTGAATAAGATTAAGTTAGCCAAAGGCGCAAGGCCTTTTAAGTAGAATGCTCCAAAGGAAGAAGAGAATTGAGTACATTTAGCGTACCAATTATTCATTTTTTAAGATACCAATTTGAATGCAGTAGTCGATAAGGTGAAGCAATCCTTTAATCAAAAAGTAGCTCAAAACACCGAAAAGAAAAGTCTTTATTTTCTATTATACGAAGCCATAAAGGGCAGTATTTTAAATGCAGATTTACCTGCTGAAATACAGCTTAGTCCTAGCCGTATTTTGGCAGAAGAGTTATCCGTTTCTCGAAGCACTGTGCTAAAAGCTTATGAGCTGCTAAGTTTAGAAGGTTATATTACTTCTTTGGTTGGTTCAGGATATAAGGTGAAAGCAATCAATGCCTCCTTAGCCGATGAACGACCAAGCGTAAACCCAGACATTCAGTATCCTGAATTGTCGTTGATGGGCAAGTCATTCATGCAAAATGTTGGTCAGCTGAACACTACTGATGATAAGAGTATCGCCTTTCGACCAGGTTTGCCACCATTGGATATTTTTCCTGTCAATCAATGGAAGAATTTGGCCAATTCATATTGGCGATACATCAAATCTTCTGCATTGTCCTATTCTCCATCTTCTGGAAATGAGCAGTTGAAAAAAAGCTTAGCCACATACTTAAACCTAAGTCGAGGCATCAAATGCGAAAGCTCACAAATAATCATTGTGTCTGGATCACTTCAATCGCTTTACATTATGGGTAGTGTGTTGATGAATCCCGGAGATACCATTCTGGTTGAAAATCCAACATTTCCAAATGTAAAATCCATCTTCAGTAGCTTAAGAGCCAATATGATTGGAGTGGGTGTTGATCAAGAAGGTATCCGATTAGAAGAGATGGAAAGCCAAGCCCATAAAAAAGCTAAATTGATGCATGTAACTCCATCGAATCACTATCCAAAAGGAATTCGGATGAGTTTAAAAAGAAGACATGAGCTTTTGGAATGGGCGCAAAAGAACAATTCCTTTATCATAGAAAACGATTACGAACATGAGGTCAATAACTTTTCAGATGCCTTGCCTTCTTTATTTAGCATGGATAAAAATCAGCGTACGGTATTTTTAGGGACGTTTAATCGATTGCTTCATCCTTCTATTCGTATAGGTTATATGGTAGTTCCTCCTTATTTGCTAGAGGCTGTTGAATCCCTACTAAAGCACTCCCATCGTTTTGTAGCACCATCCATTCAAGTGGTTTTAAATCAATTTATTGAGAAGAAATATATCTATTCGCACATTAAGAAAGTAGTTGAGGTGGCAGAGGCGAGAAAAAAAGTTTTTGTGGATGAGTATGAAGCCCTTTTGGGAAATAAAATGCCGCTTCAAATGACGGGAGTTAAAAGTTTGCATTTGCTCGCTTCTATTCCCAGAGGAAATCAAGATCAAGCACTTTGTAATCAGCTTGCAAAAAAGCATTTGTTGGCTCATGCCTACAGCAAATGTTTTATTGGTGAATCCAAGGAGCAAGGCTTAATTTTTGGCTATTCATCCGTACGAACTCCTGTAGTCCGAAGAAAAGTGCAACGCATGGCTGAAATACTCAAATCGAAAAATTGGTAGGTAATAATTTGATATTTTGGTATGCAATTAAGCGAGGCTTCAAGCTCTAATTTTACCTTTTTTCAAAATAGAAAGTATATGATTAGTCGCTATTTGATATGGCTTTTTGCCGTTATTTTACTTGTTTCTTGCGATAAGAATGAAGAATTTGAAGAAGATGAAGTGGGAGCTAATATTCAGCTTCAAGGAACTGGTTCGTTTGTGTATAATGATTACAGTCCTTTAGCGGATAAGCCAATTACCGTTTATTATCATGTGCCAGATGGCGTAAATGAATTTGCCCCTGTAGTGTTTATTTTTCATGGTGCGGGAAGAGATGCCAAAGAGAGTCGTGATGAATTGATTTCCAAGGCTAATTTATATCGGAACATACTCATAGTGCCTGAGTTTTCACAGACCTATTTTCGTGGCTCAGATGCTTACAATTTGGGAAATGTATTTGAAGATGGCGACCGTCCTAGTCCGGAAAGCTTAAACCCAGAAGAAGAGTGGACCTTTTCTTTGATTGAACCCATTTTCGACTTCTTGAGAAATTCGACTTCCATAAATGTAGAAACCTATAACGCCATCGGTTTTTCGGCCGGAGCACAGTTTCTACATCGGTTTTTGTATTTTAAACCACAATCACGAATTCAACATGCCGTTGTGGCTTCAGCAGGTTGGTATACCATACCTGATTTTCAAATTGATTTTCCTTATGGCTTAGCCAAAGCTCCTGTTTTAGCCAATAGTATGGCGGCTTTTTATAGTAGACAAACCACTGTAGTTGTTGGGGAAGCCGATAATGATCCCAATGCAAGTTCTTTAAGGCGAAACTCAACAGTTGATCAACAAGGTACTAATCGCTTAGCTCGTGCACAGTATTTCTACAATCAAAGTCAAGTTCAAGCTAATCATTCTTCTAGTACTTTTAATTGGACCTATCTATCCATTCCAAACGCTACCCACGATTTTCAAGCTGTAGCTTCTTATGCCATGGATAATGCGCTAAATAACTAGTGAAGATGTTAAGCAAAAAGCGAATCGGATTAGTTTTAGGGCCTTGGGTTTTTATCCTCATCCAATTGTTTTTTAGAGCCAATAATTTAAGCGATGAAGGAGTAGCTGTATTGGCTTCCACCGCTTGGATTGCCATTTGGTGGATTACGGAAGCCATCGCCATTGAAGCGACCGCTTTGTTACCACTCATTTTATTTCCATTGCTTGGTGTTAGCAGCATAGAAGCTACTGGAGCTGCTTATGGACATAAGTACATTTATTTATTTGTTGGTGGATTTATTTTGGCTATAGCCATTGAAAAGTGGCAATTACACAAACGAATTGCCTTGCAAATTATTCGTTTGGTAGGAACAAGTTTGGTCAACATCATGTTGGGTTTTATGCTCAGCACGGCTTTGCTTTCCATGTGGATTTCCAATACGGCAACCACAGTCATGATTTTACCCATTGGTATGGCTGTAGTGGCCCAATTAGGAGCAACGATTGATCCTCAACAAAGTGCTCAGTTTAAAAAAGCCTTAATGCTTTCCATTGCTTATAGCGCTTCCATTGGAGGTATGGCAACTTTGGTAGGAACTCCACCAAACTTAATATTTGCTGGTGTGGTAGAAGAAATCTATGGGATAGAAATTTCATTTTTACAGTGGTTTTCCTTTGGTTTTCCGGTTTCAATCTTGCTCTTATTTATTTGTTGGGTGTATATGAGCCGATTTGCTTTCTCCTTGCAAGGGCTAAAATTTGAAGGAGGTAGGGCTGTTATTAAGACTCAATTGGCAGAATTGGGACCAATGAGCAAGCAAGAGAAAATGGTTTTAGCCATTTTTGGTTTAACTGCTATAGCTTGGGTGTGCCGCTCATTTTTATTGAAAAAATTTATTCCTGAAATTGATGATACCATCATCGCCCTGATTGGCGCACTATTGATGTTTATTGTGCCTTCTGGAAAGGATGGAGAAAAGTTGTTAAAGTGGCAGGAAGCCGTTCGATTACCCTGGGGAGTTTTACTTTTATTTGGCGGAGGAATAGCCTTGGCCATTGGATTTGAAAACAGTGGCTTGGCACAATGGGTAGGGGAGCAGTTACATGCTTTGCAAGGTGTTTCCATTTTTATTTTGCTATTGGTCATTGTAGCAACAGTTAACTTCTTAACGGAAGTGACTTCGAATTTGGCGACCACCACCATTTTATTACCCATATTAGCGGCTTTAGCTGTAATAATTGGAGTACATCCTTTTTTGCTCTTGGCAGGAGCAACGGTGGCAGCTTCCTGTGCATTTATGTTGCCAGTTGCTACCCCGCCTAATGCCTTGGTTTTTGGTTCAGGTTATATTCAAATGAACGATATGATTCGCTGTGGGGTGTGGTTAAACTTAATTTCTATTCTAATCCTTAGCGTAATCGTTTACTACTTTCTCCCGCTTGTATGGGGTTTTGATTTATTGGAAGGATTGAAGTGATTCAGCAAGTTTTAGCCTGTAAGTAAGGAGTGTTAATGATTATTGATGAAGCTGGATTTTGTCTTTAATTTGGAAGATGATGATTATAACTGAGCACGCGTTTTAATTTCCATTCTCCATCTTCAATAATCCATAAATGAGTGAATCTTGCTCGACTGCTCTTACGTGCATCTTTACCTTCAGGCTGTTGGTAAAACTCATGAATCCCATTTTGAATGGCTCCATATAAAACTTGGCCATTCTCTTTATATAAAGGAAATACTTCCATGGACTCTTCTTGTAAAACTCTCCAAGTTTTAAATGGCAATTCTTTGATGCCAATTATACTTTTTATAAAACTGCTTTTAGATTCAATAATGCCGTGTTCATTATGATAAAACTCAAAGTCAGCTGATACAAGTTTTGCAACTTGCAAGGTGTCTAATTGATTGAACCCAATATCAAAAAGCAAGCTGTCTTTTTCTTGGATTAAATCAAGGAGGGTTTGTTGATTCAAGTTTAGTTCGTGGGTTCGGGTTGACGTTTGTTTTTCGGTAGCATTGTCTTGATGACTGCATGCAAAAAGTATTAGACAAAAAGCGCAAGCAAGAGGTTTTAAAAAGTTCAAAAGGAAATTTTTTTAATGGTTTGTATATTCTGTCTTAGAATCTCCAAAGGGCTTACCATGTGTTTCTTTTTGATAAATAGAGGGTTGTGCAGCTGTCTCACGGGAGGCGGGATCAGCTACCGGTATTGGTATCAGTTTTTTCAATCATAATGAAATCTGCATTTCGCAATTAAAATCTCTCCCTCATTGTATTTATAAATCAACCTATGTTCACTATCGATTCGTCTGGACAAAAATCCTGCGTATTTATGTTTTAAAGGTTCAGGTTTTCCAATCCCGTCAAAAGGATTGCGAGCTATTTCTTTTAAAAGCTCGTTTATTTTTTTCAATTTCTTTTTGTCCGTTTTTTGCCAATACAAGTAATCTTCCCAAGACTCGTCAACAAACACAAATTTCATAGTCAGTCTTCGATTAGCTCTTTATTAAATGATTCTCCCTTATTAAGCTTTTCGATGGCGGAATCCAATCTCATTTCATTTTTTCGTGAGGAAAGTTCGTGGTTTGTAGCCATTAATGAATTATATTCCTGTAACGACATAACCACTATTCCTGAATCTTTACCACGATTGATAATCAAGGTTTCAAAGTTCTTTACTACCCTGTCCAAGTAAGTTTTAATATCCTTTCTAAAGTCAGAAACTGTTGTAATTAGCATAAAAATGTATTTTATTATGTACAAAAATATGTACAAAATGTGGTTTGTGCAATTTTTTCAAATTGCTAGTAATAGATACATCCTTTACACTAAATTAGACTTAAACTTTGTTGACTCCCCACTTGTCTCGCGGGAGAAGGGATCAGCTACTGGTGTTAGCAAAAGTTTTTTATTTAATAATTATATTCAACCGCTATGAATTTATTCCTAATTGCTTCACTAAAAAATAGATTGCAAGCGACTTTATATGTTTCATTTCTATTTATAAAACTTTGAATGTCGTTATATAAAGCCCAATATGATCTTATTTCGTTTTTTGATTTAAACTCAAGTCCAATGTTTTCAAAGTCAAAAGTTATGAGCATATTAGTCATATTGTTGGAATGCCACTCATAATGATTGTATTCAATCCTTGAATCTAAATGAACTTTTGTGTCAAAAATAAATTTCATTTTTTCAGGAATTGGAAACTTGTTATACGAGATATAAATAGAGTCTCCGTTGGATACGAAGTGGTGAGCTTCCATTCTGTCTTGAACAATACTCTCATTGTTAAACGGGTCTCTGTATAGTCTCCATTCTGCGTCTGTGAAGCTATAGAAGAAAGGCTTTAAAATCTCAAATTCATTTTTTAAATCATATTCAGCCGGAATTAGTCTATGTTTAGTTCCTGATTTCATATAATCTCTCAATGAGTAGTACAATACTTCTGTTATGGTCATATAATCAGAAGGTTCAGTATTATGTTCAATTGAGATTAGAGGTAACATGTAAAGAATAATTGGCTTATTTTTTACATAGTTAATCAGAGAATAGCCTAATACTTTTAATGTGTCAAATGAGTCATTGAATTTGATGTATGCCCTAATTTCATTTTTATAGTTTAAGTCAAGTTTTGATTTCTTAGCAAGTAATTCTTTAGTCTCAGAGTTTGCTAGAGGAATCATTGGCGATTCAAAGAAAACATAGTCTTCATAACTCTTCTCGGCAGTGTTGTTCATCTTTTCTAGTTGAGCAAATTTTGAACTATCAATTTGATAGTCGAAGTAGAATATGCTTTGTGTAAAAACATCTACTGTAGCAAGAGTGAAAAGAATAGTTAATAATCTTAATGTCAAATTAGGGTGATTTTTGCTAACGGTTACTGTATGGTGTCGTTGTGGATTTGATAAAGATACTATTTGCAGTTTAGCACTTAGCAAAAACCGTTTTGCGGTTTTGTTTCTTTGCCCTTTTACAAAATCCGCTAGCGAATTTTGCGACCCTCAAATAGGGTAGGAGCCAACCAAACTGCCTTACCCACAATGCACTATACGGCTTGTTGTGCCTAGTTTTTCTTTAGTGAATTTAAGAACTTCAGAAAAGATTCATCACTTTCCAATTGATTATGGATGTCAAACAAAATTCCGTCAATTGTAACAAATGCATAGCCTATATAAGTTGACGTATCCTTTTTATCAAATTTTGAATATGAGATTAAATCGAATTCATATTGTCCAAGAGTCTTGGTCTGTCTATAAATTTTTCTTTTTTGTTTTTTAACGGTTGCTTTCTCATTTTTATACCATTTCTCAAAATTATCAAATTGACTATGGATACCTACAGCTATATGGGGCTCATCAGGCCAAAGGAAAATAGTTGTTGTATCAAAATATACTTTGCTACTCTCAGGATATTCAGTTAAAAATCTAAATGATTGAGGAAGTGACACAGTAATATCCGGACGAACCAATTGATATTCAATCCATTTATCTTCCTTTAAGTAGTCTGTCCGGCCACATGACATTAAAAAAGCTAGAATAACTAGAACTTTTATGTAAAATCTATCCATATTAATTAACCCTAACGTTCCGTGTATGGACAGTAGGGCAGGTTTAAAGCATTTCACTTTCGGTTTACCACTAAGCCAAAACAAACGTTTTTACTTTTAATTTTCTTTATGTTAAACGTCAAAACTTTGTTTTGGCGTTGCCTGCTCAAAGAACAGGAATTTCAATTTATATCTATATGCCCTATTGGCTATAACCGTGTTAGCTGCTGGCTTTTTTTATTTTTTTCTAAATGCTTTCTCCAACTCTTCCGACTCGATAATGTACTTCGTTGTCTCTTTGTCAATATTGTCAAGAAGTTTTAAGTCCGCTGGGTTGTTTATAAATCCAATCATGTCTTCATGGTTAACGTAATATCCTTTCAATTCATTTCCCTTAAAAAAGTAAAGAATGTCAAACTCGTAATAGTAGTGGTCGTTATCAAATTCCCAATAATTTCGAGGTGGAGTCATTCCTTTCTCATGGACGGAAAAATCATATTTGAGTAATTTCTGTTTACAGTCATTATTTAAGTCGAATCGACAGACGATTTCATTTTTAAATTCTACAAGTCCAAGTTCTTTTAATTCCCAATTGTCAAAAAAGTCAAGGCCGTTTGGAAAAAGGTTATTTGTCTCTAGAACTTCCGCAAATCCAAAACTGTCTGAAATTTGAAAGAAATAGTCGTTAAGGAGAGTTCTCCAAATTTCATCTGGAATTCCGTCCCATGATGGAAAGAACTCTCCATTTAATTTAATTGCATTTAGAAACAACTTGTCGTTCATTTTTTCAGCTTGCAGCTAACTTGTTTATATCGTAACTAAAAGTGCAATTATCATACTATTTTGGGTGTTATTGTGTACCTTTTTAGCACTCTCAGTTACCTTTATTTTACACTTAAATCTCATCTACTTCAAATACCCAAAATCATGTTGGTCTTTAATCTGCAACAAGCTGTTGTATATTAAATGAATCACATGTTCTACATCGGCTTTGTGTACCATTTCTACCGTAGTGTGCATATAGCGCAATGGCAATGCAATAAGTGCAGAGGCCACTCCGCCTGTAGCATAAGCAAAGGCATCGGTATCGGTGCCAGTTAAACGAGAAGCGGCCAATCGCTGAAAAGGTATTTTGTTTTTCTCTGCTGTTTCTATAATCAATTCGCGCAAGTTGTTTTGCACTGCTGGGGCATAGGTAATTACTGGTCCATCGCCTGCTTTAAAATCACCCTGCTCAATTTTATTAATCATGGGTGTTTGGGTGTCGTGGCAAACATCGGTTACTATGGCTACATCTGGCTTTATGCGCTCTACCACCATTTGTGCACCACGCAAGCCTACTTCTTCTTGCACGGCATTGGTAATGTATAAACCAAAAGGCAATTTTTGTTTCTTTTCTTTCAGCAAACGAGCTACCTCGGCAATCATAAAGCCACCAATGCGGTTGTCCAAAGCTCTTCCTACATAGTAATTGTCGTTTAACACCATGGCTTCATCTTCATAGGTTACTACGCAGCCAACATGTACGCCCAAAGCTTCTACTTCTTCTTTGTTTTGGCAGCCGCAATCCAAAAAGATATTTTGCATCTTAGGTGTTTCTTCCCCTTTTTCTCGGTTTAAGCGCGTATGTATAGCCGGCCAACCAAATACAGCTTTCACCATGCCTTTTTTGGTATGTATGTTTACCCGTTTTGATGGGGCAATCATGTGGTCTGAGCCTCCATTTCGGCGCAAATAAATAAAGCCATCTTTGGTAATGTAGTGCACATACCACGAAATTTCATCGGCATGAGCCTCTATAACTACTTTGTATTTCGCTTCTGGGTTTATAATGGCTACGGCTGTTCCATAAGTATCCACAAAGTGGGTATCTACATAGGGTTTTAAATAGTCTAGCCATAGTTTTTGTCCCTGGCTTTCGTAGCCAGTTGGCGATGGATTGTTTAAATAATCAAATAGAAATTTTTCAGATTTCTTCGTCAATACTGATTTTTTCTTCGTCATGTCTTTTGTTACTAATCGGTTTTTTCCTTGGGAAAAGAAAAATAGTTTTCAGCGGCTAAATGTAGGCCTTTGATTTAAAAAATAAAGACGCTTTGCTTGTTTTCAACTTTTAGATGGTTGAAATTGAGCTTTACCCGTGAAAAATAATTGTTGAACTAAAAGTAAATAAATGCATAAGAAATAGCAAGGATGAAAAAGAAGTTTTTCGAATTAAAAGGCTGATGTATAAAGTGTTGGTGTTTACCCAACCATCGTGATTTTTATTTCGTCATTGATTTTATAACCTTAAAATTTTATTAATTATGAAAAAATTACTTTACCTATTTACATTTTCTTTTTTAGCGGCAAACCTGAGTGCTCAGTGTGTAGCTGATTTTATGTCGGTAGTAACACCCAATAGTTTAAGTGTTCAGTTTTACGACTCTTCTTCGGTTTCGCCAAATTTCAATGTTTCTTACTATTGGGATTTTGGGGACTTCAATAGTTCAACGCAACAAAACCCAACTCATACATACAGTCAAGCTGGAACGTATACTGTTTATCTAAGCATTTTTGACAATCAAAGAAATTGTTATGATTCTATAGGCTATAACATTACAGTAACTTCCAATCAAAATCCGCTTCCTTGTAATGCTGGATTTACCTATAACATTCAGCCAAACTCTTGGAATGGAAATGCTATGGTTTGGTTTACCAATACTTCTACAGGATTTGATAATTCAAGTACTTTTCAATTTTACTCTGGAGTAGGTTCAGGTGCAATTACTTTTCCCGCTACCAATGGAAACTTGAATTTCCAGTACACTTATTCTCCAGGTACTTATGTGGCTACTTTAAATATTCTTGATTCAGCTCAAAATTTTATGTGTAGTTATACCGATACCATTGTAATTGATTCAAGATGTAATGCCTCTTTCACCGTTGCGAAAGATACTTCTACTGCTTTTGGTGTTGTTTTGTATAATACCTCATCTAATGAACCAAGTCATTCTTATTCATGGAGCTTTGGTGATGGAGGAACAGCTACCGGAAGAAACCCATCACATACATACACTAGCTTTGGAGATTATCAAGTTTGTTTAACCATTACTGATTCCATTTTCAATTGTACGTCAACCTATTGCGATACTTTGGGTATGGATAGTTTGGGTAATTTAAAATCTGGCGGCTTTAGTTTAATTGTTCGTGAACCTTTGGTTACTTCAATCGAAGAGGTTCAATTGGAAGAAAATGTTGCCATTTATCCAAACCCAGCAGTTAATCAATTAATTATTGAAATGGCTAATCAATTTGAAGCTATGAATGTTCAAGTTTTTGATATGGGAGGCAAGTTAGTCCATGAAGTGAATATGAACACTGCTACGAATAAGCACATATTGGATATTAGTGAATTTGATCATGGTTTGTATTTCATGCGAATTAATACAACCAATGCTTCTCTTGTGAAGAAGTTTATCAAGCAATAAGGCGAGTTCCTAATTTTGAAAGGCGAGAACATGGTTCTCGCCTTTTTTTATGATTTTTGGTGAGTTCAAGTTTCATGAAATTGCGTCAAGCCTTTGGGACAAATTGTTTTCTGTTTCTGTCTGATTTTCGTGCTTTTAAGCACAAAAAGTAATGCACAACAAGTCGATTTAGATCGAAATGATTTAACTAAAGACTATGATACGGCTTATGTGCAAAGTTTTTATGAGTTGGTTACCGCTCGTATTTATTTGTCGCGCAAAGCTACTTCGGTGCTCTTTGATCGAGAAGATAAACAAGAAAACGACTTAAACTACCAGCCAAACAGTACCATGAATTTAGGCATTGGGGCAACCTACAAAGGTTTTACCCTAAACTTGGCTTATGGTTTTGGCATTCTCAATCAAGATGAAGGAAAAGGAGAAACCAGTTATTTGGACTTGCAGTCGCACCTTTATGGAAGAAATTATGCGATTGACATTTTAGGTCAGTTTTATACTGGCATGTACTTAGAAAACACAGCGGAAATTAATCCCAATTTTCCTTTGCCTTTTTATTTAAGGCCCGATATACAGATTAATATCGTGGGAGTTAGCTACACCCATTTGTTTAATGCCAAGCAGTTTTCTTATGCAGCAGCCATGGTTCAAAATGAGTATCAGAAAAAATCAGCTGGTTCGTTTTTAGCAGGAGCAAAGTTTATCGTACTTTCTGCTCAATCAGATAGTAGTATGATTCCTTATTGGGAAAGAGATTTGTTGAATGATTCCCTAGCGGGAATTACAACACTTAGCGGAATTTTGGGCGGACCTGGAGTTGGCTATGGACATTCGTTTGTATTAAAAAAGCATTGGTTTTTAACCTTTTCACTGGAGTTTAATTTCCTTTTTGGTCCCGCTTATTATAAGCGAATCAATCAAGCTGATTTTGAAGAATGGCAATTTAACCCTTCGGTAGATTTACGTTTGGCTATGGGTTATAATTCACCAAAAACCTTTGTGGGGCTCTCTTTTGTGCAAGATGATACTCAATTGCATGATCGCGGTGAAACAACAGATATTGTCTTTGGGGTAGGAAACTTGCGTTTGAATTACGCCAAACGATTTCAGTTAAATGAGAAATGGACCAATCGTTTGAGTAAACTTCCTTTTTAATTGTGGGTTTAACTTAGAAATAAAAAGCATGAGCATAATAGACCGTCTGCTAGGAGAACTTTTTCCAAATAAGGAGAAAAATGAGGCACCTATAAAAGAGGTGCTTGTGCGAGAAATGATTCAGAGAAATCAAATTTTTAAAAGGGACTATCAGAAGTGGAAAAGCCGAGATATGCAGGAAGGAATTATTGAACATGTGGGAGAGAATAGAATGCTACGCATTGCCAACCCAGAGGCTAATGTGAATTACTACCGCTATACCCATCATCTTTCCAATGGGTTCTATTTTCATGGGGAAGAGCCTTGGACAAGCAACGATTATCAGTTTTTTATACAACACATTATTGAGCTTTTAGAAGCAGAGGAATATCATTTAAAAAATGCAACTAAAGAGGTGGTTGAAGAAAATGGGCAGCTAAAAACGGTAGAGCATTTTTATTTGAAGCCCAAGTTGAAATTTCGCCATGAAAGGCCCTATCAGCAGTTGTTCGGAAATATTGAAATAGAACACCGCATGCTTGAAGACAGAACCAATTTAGTGAAGCTTATGGCCCATGTGTATCAAGATAGAAATTTCTTAGAACCCTTGAGTTTCGAAGACTTGATGCAAAAAATTTGGCTATCTTGAGCGTATGAATACCATTTCTAAGAAAAAGGAAAATTTCCCTATTCAAGGTCCCTTAAGAAAGTACCTTAAAAAGTACTCCCGTCAGCATAAGCTACCCATTGGATATGATGATTTGAATCATTATGAAAATTCAATTTCACTTTACGATAAAGCTGGAAAGGATACACTTTGGGAAACGGTATTTTACCAGCCTTCGGAAATGGCTGAGGTGAATGAAAAGTTGTGCAAAGTTTATTCTCTTTTGAAAACAGAAGGGGATACCACTGTGATGGAGCACCTTTTTGTTGATCGAATTGACTATTGTCCTTTTGGAAATTCAAAGCCTTTTCGGGTGCGCATTACAAACCGATTCAACGATAATTACGACTACTTCTATGTAAAAAAAGCAGATGCCTCGCGGATTTATGGTTTGGAGTTAGAACATATACTTTCACCCAATCGAATAAGCTACATTGTAGAGGGAAACACCATTATTGAAGATCATATTGCGGGAATCCCTGGTGATGTATTTATTAAAAACTGGTTAGAAGAACCTCAGTTAAATAAAATTCGTTTAGCCAAGGAGTTTGTTAAGTTTAATGAACGTTGCTTTGTTCGTCTTTTGGGCGATATGCGTTCATACAATTATGTGGTAGACATGACACCAGATTTTGATGATATTCAATATCGGATTCGTGCCATTGATTTTGATCAGCAGACCTATGAAGGTATGAAAACCATGTATTTGCCACAGTTCTTTAAAGACAATAATCCCATTGTTAACTTTTGCATGAGTCTGTTAAATCCTGAAACAATTCGGCAATATCAAAAGGAAGAGCGTGCTATGATAGCTAACCGAATCAAAGTATCACGTTATCGTTTAAAAGATCTTTCAGATTGCATGGAGAATGAGCGCTTAAGCCAAACAGATAAAATTGATCGCTTAAAGCATGAGCTTGCAGAACATTTTAAGGATGAAAGCTTTTTAGAATGTGAAAGCATGGGCGAGATTCTACGAACTCGTCTCTTTATTTTACTTTACAATAACAAAGATATTCTAGCAGAAGGGATTTAATGTTCTACTATTTTAATTCTGATTAGTTGAATTAAAAACATCTTCTTTTCGGAGTGGGCGAAGCTCAATCAACCATTTAAAACCCTTGTAACGCAAATCTTTCACCGGGTCTAGTTCGCCCATTGGGTGCATAGTCGCTTTGGGTTGATTTAAAAAGGAAATGCTGTTAATGGCATTGTCCTTCAACGAAATATTAATGTCGCTACTTTCCGCCACATTTACCCCTATAAATTTGTCTTTTTCGTCCAGTCCCCAATAAGTCGTTTGTCCATTTCCTACCACTTGAATATAGGACAATTGGCTGTTCTTAAAGTAGCCAGTCATTTCCTTGCCTTTAATTTGATTGAATCGTAGGCTGTCTACTTCGGATATGATGAATGCATCAACATCCAAAAACAAGGAATGAATTTTATTATTTGCTGTTCGAATGTCAATTCTTTCGGCAGTCAATTGATTTTGATCTGACCAGAGAATTGGGGTTCCGTGCATTTCAATCGTGCTATCACTAATGTTGTAAGAAATAGAGTCGCATTGCCCTTGTAAATCGCTCTTGTATATCCGAACATCGTAATAGGCTAAAAGTGCTTGATTACTGCTGTCACTACCAAATACCTTAAAGGTGTCCGCATGCATAAATAAGGAATCTTCATCCAAAATTTGAGTCAATAATGATCTTCCATAAACCAAGGCGCTATCTTTTTTCTCATACATTAAACCGTGGTCTCCATTAACCATTACTTGCTCGGCGGTATCAGTAATTTGAATGTTGCCGTCGGCTTTTCCAAAACCAATATTTCGATCGTAATAGAGTGTATCGCCTTCTAACTTTTTGCCATCGGTAAACAAGTAAGCATTTTGATAATACTGTGATTGATCTTTAGGCGTATCGTACCAACCGTTTTCACAATAAATTAAATTGCTATCGCCTGTAATGGTAGTGGGGCCTAAAAAGTTGACCATTTCGGTAGAGCTAAAATACTTCAGCGTATCAGAGCACATCACAAAGTCTGGATTGCTTAAAATCACAGAATCTTTGAAAAAAAACAACGATTGATTGCTGTAGAAATAGCCAATTTGACTGACTAAGGTATTGCTGTCGTTTTTGCTTTCAATGTGACCGCCAGTGTTGTATTGAGCAACATTGGTTTCACGGTTGTAAAGCATTCGGTCAGTTGTAAGTACAAAATCTTTATTTTCAAGACGAACCACTTTTCCAGTTACTGTAGCAAGTTGTGTGTTGCCATCATAATGTAAGGCATCACCGTATAGGTTTAAGGTATCTCCTTGGTTGATGCGAATATTTCCATAGGCATCTATGGTATTGCTTTCTCGGTACATAAAAGCACTGTCGCAATACATTAAAGCCTTTTTGTGCTTGAATTGCACATCGCCAATTAGTTTCTGAGCCTGCTTACCATCTTTTTTCATGCCTATGAGTTCCAAGGCATGGATGATTTCAATTTGCTCTCTTTTTTGAGCTAACAAATGGCAAGTTAGAAAAGCAAGCGCAATGAATATGCTAAGTGTTTTTAGGCCTTGGCCCATGCTTGGTCTCTTACAAGTGTTTGACTTCGATCGGGCCCTACAGAAACGATGGTAATTGGAGTTTCTAATGCCTTTTCTAAATACTGAATGTAGTTTTCTAAAGCAGCAGGAATATCCGATATGCTTTGTAAACCTGTAAGGTCAGCTTTCCAGCCATCAACTTCTTCATAAATTGGAGTTAAATCTTCGCCTAAAACATCAAAAGGTAGGTAGTCGATTTGTTCGCCTTTATGTTCATAAGCGGTACACACTTTAATTTGATCAAACTCACTTAAAACATCGGCTTTCGTCATGATTAATTGGGTAACTCCATTAATCATTATGGCGTATTTTAAGGCTGGTAAATCAATCCACCCGCAACGTCTTGGCCTACCAGTAGTAGCTCCAAATTCATTGCCTGCCTTTCGGATTTCTTCCCCAACTTCATCGTGTAATTCAGTTGGAAATGGACCACTACCAACACGGGTACAATAGGCCTTAAAAATACCATACACTTCACCAATTTGGTTAGGTGCTACACCCAATCCAGTGCAAGCTCCTGCAGTAATGGTATTTGAAGAAGTGACAAAAGGGTATGAGCCAAAGTCAATATCAAGCAAAGTACCTTGTGCCCCTTCTGCTAAAATACGTTCACCAGCTTTTCTGTGGTTGTTTACTGCGTGTTCGCTGTCAATTAAACGGAAACGTTTGAATTCTTCCATAGCACTTAGCCATTCTTGCTCCATTTCGTCTAAGTCATACTCAAACTCATATTGATCGAGCAACTGCAAATGCTTTCCTTTAAGGGCATTGTATTTGGCCATAAAGTTTTCACTTTCTACATCGCCAATACGCAAACCGTTTCTTCCAGTTTTGTCCATATAGGTTGGCCCAATACCTTTTAAAGTGGAACCAATTTTTTGTTTTCCTTTTGCTTGTTCTGATGCAGCATCTAACAATCGGTGAGTAGGAAGGATTAAATGGGCTTTTCTGGATATGCTCAATCGCTCATTAATCGGCACATTCATCGCTTCTAGTGCTTTAATTTCTTTCAAGAAAATAATTGGGTCAATCACTACACCATTCCCGACAATATTTTCTTTTTCTGCATGAAAAATACCTGATGGAATCGTATGTAAAACGTGCTTAATTCCATCAAACTCTAAGGTATGTCCTGCGTTAGGCCCACCTTGAAAACGTGCAATTACATCATATTCAGGAGTCAATACATCGACCACTTTTCCTTTTCCTTCATCGCCCCACTGCAGGCCCAATAATACGTCTACTTTCATGTTTTATTGATGATTTTTAAATGCTTCTTCTAAAGAATCTTCTAATGTAAAAATTTGTTGCAATTTGCTTGTTATAATCAGTTGTTTCACTTTTTCGGTTGCTCCGCATAAAACCAATTTGCCATAATGATTTCTGCATAAGTTTAACATGCTGATTAATATGTTTAAACCGCCGCTATTCATGTAGTCAATTTGGCTTAAATCAACAAAAAATAGTTGTTCTCCCAGTTCAATTTTCTCTTCAAAACGCTGATACATTTCTGTAGCATCACTTTTATCCAAAATTCTACCTTTAAATTCAATCACTAAGCCTTCTTCTCTTTTTAGAAATTGATAGTTAAATCCCATATTAATTCTTTTTATCCTTATTGAGGCCTTGGCAAGAGTTGCAAATGCCATATAAATTTAAAGAATGATGTAGAATTTGAAAATCTAACAATTCCCCCACAGTTGATTTAATGTGTTGAATTCGAGGGTCGCAAAACTCAATGACTTTATTGCACTGGGTGCAAATTAAATGGTCGTGTTGCTTGTAGGCATAAGAACGTTCGTATTGGGCAATGTTATGTCCAAATTGATGTTTTCGAACTAAGTTGCAAGCAATTAATAAATCAATGGTATTGTATAAAGTGGCTCTACTTACTCTATATTTTTTCTCCTTCATAGAGAGGTAGAGCTTTTCAATATCGAAATGTTCCTTCTGATTGTAGATTTCATTCAAAATGGCAAATCGTTCAGGTGTTTTTCGATGTCCGTTTTTCTCTAAATAAGTAGAGAAAATAGAATTGACTTTTTCGAGCGTTTCGGTACTGGAAGACATATCTTCTTCTTAAAAGGCAAAAATAGGTTTAATTGCTAAAGTATTCATGGCTTTTATCCATCGATTCTCGACACATTGATCACCCCTTCAATGGCTTTAATTTCTCCAATTAATTTGGTTAAATGTTTGGTGTCGTGAACATACAACATAATAGTGCCTTCAAAAATTCCATCGTTCGAGTCGAAACTCAAAGAGCGCATATTTACATTCAGTTGCATGGAAATGAGTTGTGTGATTTTATTTACTAATCCTAAATCATCGATTCCGGTAACTTTAATGCCCGCCAAAAAGGCAATTTTTTGCTGACTTGTCCACCTGGCTTTTACAACTCGGTAAGCGTAATTCGACATCAGTTGAACTGCATTTGGACAATTGGATTTATGAATCTTTATTCCATCGCTAATGGTAATAAACCCAAAAACTTCATCACCAGGAATGGGATTGCAACAAGGTGCAATTTTATAGTCAAAGTGGTCCATGTTTTCTCCAATGACCAACATTTCCTCTGTTTTGCCTTTTTGCAAGAGTTTTTGCTCAAGTTCACTTTGGTGGCTGTTAGGGTTTTCTCTGCCAACAATTAAACCTTTGTCAATTACTAAAGAGTCAATTCGACTTAAATTCAGTCGATTAATTTCAAAACGGTAGAACAATTCATTCTCATTGGATACTCGATAAAGTTTAAGGAGCTCCTTGATGTTGTCCTCGGTAATTTTGATGTTGTTCTTTTTAAGCCATTTCTCAAACTTGGGTTTGCCTTCTTCCGCTAAGCGTTTTTTATCTTCTCGTAAAGCCGCTTTAATTTTTGATTTAGCCTTGCCAGTAATGACATAATCAAGCCAGCTTTCAGTTGGTTTTTGCTTTTTTGAAGTGATGATTTCAACTTGATCTCCACTTTTAAGCTTGGTGCTTAATGGAACGAGCTTGTGATTGACTTTTGCACCCATACAATGAGCTCCGACTTCAGAATGTATTTCAAAAGCAAAGTCTAAGGCTGAAGCTCCTTTGGGTAAGTTTCGAATTTCTCCTTTGGGGGTGAAAATGAATATTTCTTCAGCAAATAAATTCAGTTTAAAATCATCGATAAATTCAATGGCATCTTTTTCAGGATTTTCTAAAAGTTCACGAATCTTATTAATCCAAGTGTCAAAGCTATTTTCTGTATTGTCTTCTTCTTTGTATTTCCAATGAGCAGCATAGCCTTTTTCGGCTATTTCATCCATGCGGCGCGAACGAATTTGTACTTCAATCCATTTGCCTGTTGGGCTCATTACAGTGGTATGCAATGATTCATAACCATTGGCCTTAGGTGTAGAAACCCAATCCCGCAATCGATCAGGGTTGGGTTGGTAAAAATCTGTGACAATCGAGTAGGTGTTCCAACACAGCGATTTTTCATGCTCTAAATCGCTGTCAATGATAATCCGAATAGCAAATACATCATAAATTTCTTCAAAGCTGACATGCTTCTTTTTCATTTTGTTGAAAATGGAATAAACCGACTTGGTTCTCCCTTTCAATTCAAATTGAATGTTTTGCTTCTCCAGTTCCCGTTTAATAGGAACGCTAAATTGATTTACAAAGCGTGTTCTTACCGCTTTCGTTTTCTTGAGTTTGGTGGTTATTTCTTCATAAACATCTGGCTCGGTAAATTTTAATGAAAGGTCTTCTAATTCAGTTTTTAAGGCATAAAGGCCTAAGCGATGAGCTAATGGAGAAAACAAGTACAAAGTTTCTGAAGCAATTTTTAGCTGCTTGTCTCTTCGCATGGCGTCTAGAGTTCGCATATTATGCAAACGGTCTGCCAACTTTATTAAGATTACTCGAACATCATCAGAAAGGGTAAGCAGTATTTTTCGAAAGTTTTCGGCCTGCATAGAAACCGTATAATCAACAACCCCTGATATTTTAGTGAGTCCGTCAATAATGATGCGTTCTTTTTCGCCAAACATGCGCTCCACATCATCCAAGGTAATGTCCGTATCTTCAACCGTATCATGTAAAAGGGCACAAATGATAGAAGTCGTTCCCAGACCAATCTCCTCGGCAACAATTCTTGCAACTTCAATAGGGTGGTATATGTAGGGCTCTCCAGATTTTCGACGCATGTCTTTATGCGCTTCCAGAGCAATATCAAAAGCCTTGCGCACTCTTGCTTTGTCGGCTTTGGTTTTTACATTTTTACTTACTCGTAACAAAGCCCTGTACCTTCTGGTAATTTCCCTTTTTTCGGCTTCCTCTTGACTTCTACTTATATGTTTAAGACTCATGGCTTCAAATGTAATGAATCGCCCCATTTTACTGAACATATCTAAACTTTGAAAAGGTATTTTTCGTGATATAATTGTACTTTCGTGAATTGTATATAAATTATATTATGAGTGAAGAAAAACACTTGTTTCAAGAATTCGAAAGTATCAGTGATGAATCCTTAAGAGAAAAAGTGATTCAAGACTTGAAAGGAAAAGACTTTGAAGAAACGTTGGTTTGGGAGGATGAATGCGGAATTAAGCATCAACCTTATTATCGCGCATCTGATTTGGATAAATTAAATGATCTTGATGAAATTCAGGCTTGCCAAAAAAAACAATCGAATTGGAATGTATTGCAAAGCTTTAGCATACAGGAAGAAAATGTAAAGTCTAAAATTCAAAATGCATTAGATTTTGGGGTTGATCAAGTTATTTTAAGAGAAGTAAATAGCTTGGATGAAATTCTTGATGTGCTTGGGAAAAAATATAAAGGTAAGGCTGCTGTAAAAGCTCAATTGATAAACTTACCCACAGATCATTTATTGAAGCATTTTTATGTGGACCCTATTGCTGAAGAATTGAAGAATGGAGAAAAGCCACAAGAAAATGATGAGCATTTATTGAAGTTGTTTCAAGAACGATTGAATCAATTAGAGCCTGACCCTTTTTTATTGGTGGATGGAAGTATTTACAAAATGGCAGGAGCGAACATCGTGCAAGAAATGGCGCTTTGTTTGCAGCATGCTTTAAGTTATTTTGATCAATTAACAGAGGCCTCATTTAAAGCAGAAGCCGTAGCCAGAAGTTTAGAATTTAAGTTGAGTTTTGGTACTTCTTACTTTCCTGAAATTGCAAAAGCAAGAGCGTTCCGATATTTGGTTCACAAATTATATGCTGCCTATCAAATAGAAGAAGAGGTGAGCATTTGGGGAGAAGGTAGTTTACATTATTTAAGTCATCTTGACCCTTACACCAACTTATTGAGAGCTTGCAGTATGAGCATGGCCGCAGTTTTAGGAAACTGCAATAAAGTAAGTACTCCGGCTTTTGATCAAGTTGGAGTTCCTTCCGCATTAGGAATAAGAATGGCTAAAAACATTCAACTCATCTTAAAAGAAGAAAGTTATCTCGGTCATGTACAAGATATTGCTTCGGGATCTTATTACATTGAAAGTTTAACCCATCAGCTAGCGAATGCCGCTTGGAATAAGTTTTTGGAGTATGAAGAAAGAGGTGGCTTGCAAGCAATAATTCAGAAAGGTGAATTGCAAAAAGAATTGAGTGCAACATTTGAAAAAAGAAAGCAAAGCTATAACAACGGAAAAACCTTGTTAGGAGTTAATAAGTATCCCAATCCTGAAGGAACTCAAGTTGAAATTCATCATCAAAAAATGAATCAAGTTTTACCCAAGCGATTTTTAGCTTCAGAAATTGAAAAGGCATGAGACCAGAATTTAAAGAACTGAAAGAGCAGAAACTAAAGAGCATAAAGCAAGAGGAGCAACATGTTCCTCATCACTGGACTACTGCAGAGCAAATTGAGTTAAAGGAGAATTATTCACAAAGTGATATTGCAGAACTGAAGCATGTAAACTATGCAGCAGGTATTGCGCCTTATTTACGTGGGCCTTATTCTACCATGTATGTTATGCGGCCATGGACCATCAGACAGTACGCCGGATTTTCTACTGCTGAAGAATCGAATGCCTTTTATAGAAGAAATTTAAAGGCAGGGCAAAAAGGACTGTCAGTTGCTTTTGATTTAGCAACGCATAGGGGATATGATTCGGATCATCCTCGTGTTCAGGGAGACGTTGGGAAAGCAGGGGTTGCTATTGATTCGGTTGAGGATATGAAATTGCTTTTTGACCAAATTCCATTAGATCAAATGTCAGTTTCCATGACAATGAATGGGGCGGTTATTCCAATTATGGCATTTTACATAGTGGCTGCTGAAGAGCAGGGTGTTAAGCCTGAGCAATTAAGTGGAACCATTCAAAATGACATTTTGAAGGAGTTTATGGTGAGAAATACCTATATCTATCCGCCACAACCTTCAATGAGATTGATTGCAGATATTTTTAAATTCACTTCGGCTAATATGCCACGTTTTAATTCCATAAGTATTTCAGGCTATCACATGCATGAGGCAGGGGCTTCAGCAGATATTGAGTTGGCTTATACTTTGGCAGATGGTTTAGAGTACATTAAAACAGGCATTGAAGCTGGTTTAGATATTGATGACTTTGCACCTCGATTATCGTTTTTCTGGGCCATTGGTATGAATCATTTCATGGAAATTGCCAAGATGAGAGCAGCAAGGATGTTGTGGGCAAAGTTGGTAAAACGATTCAACCCTAAGAACCCAAAGTCGATGGCTTTGAGAACGCATTGTCAAACTTCTGGTTATAGCTTAACAGAACAAGACCCGTTTAATAATGTAGCAAGAACTTGTATTGAAGCCATGGCTGCTGCTTTTGGTGGAACTCAATCGTTACATACCAATGCTTTGGACGAAGCCATTGCTTTGCCTACTGATTTTTCGGCAAGAATTGCAAGAAATACACAGCTTTATATTCAAGAGGAAACTGATGTGACTAAAGTGGTTGATCCTTGGGCAGGCTCTTATTATGTAGAACGCTTAACTCATGAAATTGCCAATAAAGCTTGGGCTTTAATCCAAGAAGTTGAAGAAATGGGAGGTATGGCAAAAGCCATAGAGCAAGGTCTTCCTAAATTAAAAATAGAAGAAGCGGCTGCTAGAAAACAAGCGCGGATTGATTCTTCAAAAGATATAATTGTAGGAGTTAATCAATATCAGACTGATGAAAAGGATGCGATTGAAGTCTTAGATATTGACAATGAAAAAGTTCGTAAAAGTCAGATTGAGCGAATTGAGTCAATGAAGCGTTTACGGGATGAAGAAAAAGTTCAAGCGGCTTTAACAGCAATTACAGAAGGGGCTAAACAAAATGAAAATATTTTGGCATTAGCCATTGAAGCAGCTCGTTTAAGAGCAACTTTGGGTGAAATTTCAGATGCTATGGAAAAAGTATTTGGACGATATCAAGCGCAAATAAAATCTGTTTCAGGTGTTTATTCTCAAGAAGCTATGGAAGATATAGACTTTACCAAAGCCCGTCAAATGGCAGACAAGTTTGCCGAAATGGACGGAAGAAGACCTAGGATTATGGTAGCGAAAATGGGCCAAGACGGTCATGATCGTGGAGCCAAGGTCATTGCAACCTCTTTTGCAGATATTGGCTTTGACGTGGATATTGGGCCTTTATTTCAAACACCTGCTGAGGCGGTAAAGCAAGCCATAGAAAATGATGTGCACATCATTGGAGTATCTTCATTAGCAGCTGGGCACAAAACTTTAGTACCGCAAGTCATTCAAAAATTGGTGAAATATGGAAGAGAGGATATTTTAGTGATTGTTGGAGGGGTAATTCCGGAGCAAGACTATGATTTTTTATGGAAGACAGGAGTGGCAGGTATTTTTGGACCAGGGACAAAAATTTCAAAAGCGGCTCAAGAAATATTGAAAATTATGAGTGAATCATAATACAGAATAGCGCAAAAAAAGGGGTTCAATTTGAACCCCTTTTTTTGTGCTGTTTTTAGAATTACTTCACAGGATAGAAAATGTGAGTTTCAATTTTTGAACTGTCAACCTCAGTGGGGTCATTTGCATAAACTTCCCAAGGAGATCCAATGATTTCAAGGTTCATACCTTTTGCATAATCTATAATGCCATAATGCATGGCTTCAGAAGACTCGTAAGAGCCCAAATGGATTCCTTTAATTACTTTTCCTTCAGGAGTAGATTTTGCCATAACTCTGCCTTCTGATTCAACAGTTCCTGAATAAGCTAATGCTGCTTCTAAAACTACCTTTTCTGGAGAATACTCATGATAAATCGCTAATGGCATACCTGCTTGATTAGCACCATCTGTAGTTTCAAGAAAGATAGTAAGCTCAGTATAAAGTTCACCTAGTTTTTTGCTGATTCCTTCCGCATCGGTTGAATCTGTAATGGTGATGATATTTGTAGGCGCATTGTCCATTACTTCTAAATTAAATGGATTTTCAACGTCCGCAGGCATTCCTTCAACATATGCTTTTAAGTCCTTCAAGCTTTGAATATAGTTTTCTCTTAACATGGGCTCAATCATGGTGTTCATAAAGTTCATGTAAAAAGGTGTTTTTGCTCCTTCATAAGTCCATAGCACTTTCGTACCACCTTCTTCTTCTGATAATATAAATTCAGCATAATTGGTAGCTTCCCAACCTTCAAAAGTCATAGCCGATTTTAAATATTCGTTGGTTCGCACTTCAACCACTTCTTGGCCTCCATTGCCAACCATGGGGTTTTCACTCCACCATTTGTTGTAAGAGCCAACTTCACCCATGGTTTCAGAGTATTCTTGTTTCATATCTGGATCCATCTTGTCCCAAGCAGACCAGTTTCCCCAATCCCTAAAGTCAATAATGGTATTAAAAACCTTTTCTTTAGAAGCATCTATTACAATGGTTTCTTCTAGTTTTAGTTGACTTGGTTGTGATGCGGAGTAAATTAAAAAGATTGCAATTAGGGCAATAATTACAATAAATATCCATTTTAAAATTTTCATTTTGAATTGATTTGGTTATAAATAGTGTAGTGTTTAGCTAAGCGAATGTATAATAAAAATTCGTTTTTTTACAATTCAAATATTTAAAAGTTTGATTATATGAATGCGCATGAAATTGATTTTGAAATCATTGGAGATGATTTGCAATGTGTTGAAATAGAGTTAGATCCTCAAGAAACAGTAATTGCAGAAGCTGGAGGAATGATGATGATGGATAGTCAAATTGAGATGAATACCATTTTTGGAGATGGCTCAAAAAACGATAATGGCTTGATGAATAAATTATTTTCTGCGGGTAAACGTGTACTTACCGGAGAAAGTTTGTTTATGACCACTTATACTCATATGGGAATGGGAAAGGCAAAAGTAAGTTTTGCAGCTCCTTACCCTGGTCAAATAATTCCCATGGACTTGAGTGAAATGGGTGGAAAAATTATTTGTCAGAAAGAAGCATTTTTATGTGCTGCCAAAGGAGTATCTGTTGGTATTGCTTTGCAAAAAAGGTTAGGTGTTGGCTTTTTCGGTGGAGAAGGCTTTATCATGCAAAAGCTCGAAGGAGATGGAATGGCTTTTCTTCATGCAGGAGGAACAGTTATTAAAAAGACCCTTAGGCCAGGTGAAGTTTTAAATGTTGATACTGGTTGTTTGGTAGGTATGACATCAAATGTGAACTACAACATTCGCATGCAAAAAGGTATCAAAAATTCACTTTTCGGTGGAGAAGGATTTTTCCTAGTAACTCTAGAAGGCCCTGGAGACGTTTGGATACAATCCATGCCTTTGAGTCGATTAGCAGACCGAATTTATCGTCATTCGCCTAAGGCAGGAGGAAAAAGAAAAGGAGAAGGCAGTATTTTAGGTGGTCTAGGAGATTTATTAGACGGAGATAATTTTTAGAATAGAATCACTCTATGCGCTTTTCTTTAATTTTTACAATAACAGTTTTTCTTCAATTAAACTTGTTTGCTGGCGGTGGCAAAGAGGCAAAAGATACTGTACAAGCTTTGGTTGTATCTACTCAGGCCCTTCAAACGGCTAATATTCATGAAATGAGTGGAGAGTCTATCATTTCAATGATTGACTCCTTGTTGGATTTAGACGCTGTGCCTACCGAATTGATTAAAGAAATTAATCATTACGCAGAAAGTAAATTATTGAAACATGATTTTTACATTTCACTAACAGGTTTTTACGATAGCAGTATTTACCCTTCTAATTCCATGTATCAAAACTGGGATACCTATAATTTGTATCCATATCAGGAGTCTTTAAGAAAGGACGATAAGACCATCAATCTCGTCATAGCAGACTCTACCAATTATTGTGGTTTTGTGCCACCCATTAAAGGATTAATCACTTCCAACTTTGGTTGGAGAGATGGTCGAGCACATAATGGCATGGATATCGATTTGCAAGTTTGGGATCCAGTGCACGCTTCTTTTGATGGTATGGTTCGCATTTCGAGGTATCATCCAGGTTATGGTAGAGTAGTGGTCATTCGCCATTACAATGGTTTGGAAACACTTTATGCCCATTTGCATCGACTTAAAGTAAAACCTGGAGATATTGTAGAAGCAGGTCAAGTGATTGGATTAGGCGGCAGTTCTGGCCGTTCTACAGGAAGTCATTTACATTTTGAAGTTCGCTTTAAAGGCAAAGCACTTAATCCACGTTCCATAATTGATTTTAATAATAATTGCTTAATCAGCGATTCTATTCGTTTGGTAAAAACGAAATGGGCGTACACTGCTATCCCAATGGGAATTAATTACCATACCGTAAAAAGGGGAGAACATTTGTATGGGATTGCAAAAAAGTATGGCACAAGCATTACGCAATTATGTGAAATGAATGGAATTTCTAGAAATCGTCCTTTACGGGTAGGTCAAAAATTGAGAATAGGAAGTTAATGGACCGTTTTTCACTAGTCAATATTAACGATCACCCAACCAATAGAAATAAGAAAGTATTTTATTTCAAGCAGGAGGCTCATGCTAACTATTTTGAAGGTTTATTGAACGAGCAAAAAGTTCCTTTTGAAAAGCAAATAGACCATGAAGGGGATGGAACCTTTTACTTTGGAATTAAAAATGCACATTATCAGAAAGTAATCAAATTGAATTACTTAACTATTGGACATTTTCGGAAACCATTTATTCCTGACCTAGCTTTCCGCTATATTTTAATTGCAATTTCAATGCTGGTTTTAGGTTTGGCAATTGCAGGAGCGCTTCTTGCAGATTAGTGACTTAGGAAACTTACTTTTGCGTTATGTTTCATTTAAGAATAGACTTTTTGGTTTGTGTTTTATTGTTAGCCGCAGTAAAGCTGAAAGCACAAAAAGAGATTACCACATTTGGTATTCAATTTAAACCCATTTTAAGTTCTGAATTAATTAACACTGGTCCACAAACACAGCAAGAAGGTGATATAAATTTTACCATAGAACCCAGAGCTGGTTATGCATTTGGAATGGTTATCCGAAAGGATTTAATGATCAATTTTCCTTAGAGACTGGAATAAACTACACGCAACGAAATTTCAAATTATCCATTTCAGAAGACTCAACTGGATTTAACGGTAGTTCAAGCTTTAAGTATGTGATTTACGAAATTCCTGTACTTGCATTGATTTACATACGCTTGGGCGAAAACACATACATGAATACCGCTTTTGGAGCATCCATTGATTTGCTTCCTTCAGATTGGGAAACCATAGGCGATTATTACCAGCATTTTTCACAACGAAAATCATGGCTTCTACCTAGTTTACTTGCCAATGTAGGTTTTGAATATAGAACCTATGATAAGGGCTACTACTATTTAGGTTTGTCTTATCATAGACCATTTACAAACATTACCACAGCAGGTGTGGCCTATACCACTACTGATATACCTAGGCTAGAAAAAGAAAGTGCCTTTTTTGATATACTAGGCAATTACCTAACCATTGATTTAAGGTACTTTTTTCATGAAAAACCGCAATACAAGCAAAGAATTCAATAAGCTATGATAACAGAAATAAGAAGTAAGCTCATTAAATACATCAGTGAGACAGGATTAAGTCTTTTCTACAGCGAACTAATTGCAGTAATTACTTTGATAATATTGTTAATTATTGTTGGGTTTATCATTGATCGAATTGCTCGTCAGATTATGCTGAGTGGCATGAGTACCATTGCCGAAAAAAGTAAAACTCAATGGGATGATTTATTGGTAGAACACAAAGTGTTTTCTGCTATAGCACATTTAGCTCCTGTGATTGTAATATTTTACTTTTTACCAGATGTTTTTGGTGGTCACCCAACTTGGGTTGATTATTCAAATCGCTTAAGCGAAGTTGTCATTATCATCACATCAATGGTAGTGGTATTTCGATTACTCAATACGGTTCAATCAATATTAGGAAAGGTAGAAATTCTGAAAGATAAACCACTTCAAAGTTATTTTCAGTTAACTAAAATAATTATTGGATTAGTCTTAGGTATCTTGATTTTATCAGTCTTAGCTGACCGAAGTATCATGTATTTCTTTGGTGCTTTTGGAGCTATTTCTGCAGTTTTAATATTGGTGTTTAAAGACACTATTCTGGGATTTATTGCTAGCATTCAATTAGCCGCCAATGACATGATTCGTGTAGGCGATTGGGTGCAAATGGATAAATACGGTGCAGATGGAGATGTGATTGAAATAAATCTAGCTACAGTAAAGGTTAGAAATTGGGATAAAACAATTACAACCGTTCCAACCTATTCATTTATTTCCGATTCGTTTAAGAACTGGAGGGGTATGGAAGAAACAGGAGCAAGAAGAATTTCACGTTCCATTTTTATTAACCAGCATACGGTAAAGTTTTGCTCTTCTGAAATGATGGAGCGTTTTCAGAAAATTGAATTGCTTAAACCTTATTTAAATGAACGTATAAAGCAAGTTGAATCTTATAATTCAGAAAAGAAAATTGATACTTCACAACCAGTAAATGGTCGAAGATTAACCAATTTGGGAACTTTTAGAGCTTATTTACTTCAATACATTAAATCGCATCCTAAAATCAATCAAGAAATGACTTTGTTGGTAAGACAATTGGCGCCAACAGAACATGGTGTGCCTTTACAGATATATGCTTTTTGTAATGATATTGCTTGGGTAAATTATGAAGAAGTACAATCTGATATATTTGATCACACCTTGGCTGTCATTCATCAATTTGATTTGGAGATTTTCCAAGAACCATCAGGAAGTGATTGGAGAAGTTTAGGAAAGAGTTTGTAGTTAATTCCAAATTTGATTTCTGTCACAATAGACCATTATTTTTTATTGATCTATAGCTAAAAAGACTTAATGTTATTTATTTAAAGAATGACGTGTTATGTTGCAATAAGTGCTTCATAGGAACTATTGTTTCACGTTTAGATTATGCAAGTAAAATTGTTGTTGATAAGGTGCTGGTTGGGGTATTTACTTTGATTCGTTAATTTTCCATTGAAAATCATTTTTAATTTGAATTTAAGTAGAAAACCATCAAAAAATTATTTGCTTTAATTTATTTCTTCCTTCAAATCAGTTATGGCTTTAGTCAGACTTGGTGCCGCAAAAAGGATTTTCCGGCAGCAGGTAGAGCAGCTCCAACAGGATTTTCATTAGATGGATATGGTTATTTAACAAATGGGTGGTTTAGTGGGACTTCAAATTCTCAAGAATTATGGCAATATAATCCATTAACTAATGATTGGTTGCAGAAGACAAGCTTTCCTGGATTATCAAGAAGGGGAAGTATTGCATTGGAAATTGGAGATACAGCCTATATTGGGCTTGGGTTTAATGGAAGTTCTACTTATTACGATGTTTATGCCTATTCGAGCCAGAGTGATACTTGGACTCAAGTGACTAATTATCCAGGCAGTGGGGGAAGAGTTAGTTTTGGAGCTACTGTTAATGGTAAAGGATATGTTGGTGGAGGAGAAGTAGGTTCAGGATCTGTTAAGAGAGACTTTTGGGAATTTAATCCATCAACAAGCACTTGGACTTCACTCGGAAATTTCCCTTTTGGAAATAGATCACATGGGATAGCCGAAAGTGTAAATGGAAAACTTTATTTGGGCTTAGGTCATAATGGTGTCTCAAATTTTAATGATTTTTGGGAATATAATCCACGAACTAATACTTGGACCCAAATGGCTTCTTTTCCTGGAACTGGAAGGATTAATGCCATGTCGTTTATGGTAGATAATAAAATAATAGTTGGAGGTGGCTTTTTCTATGGAACTGGTAGCGGTTTTTCGGACTATTATCAATATGATCCCAGTACTAACTCTTGGTCGACTGTTGTCGGTTTTAGTGGGGCCGGTCGATCAACTTCAGCAAGCTTTGTTATAGATGATAGGGGGTATTTATCTTCAGGATGGAATTCTACGAAAAATGCTATTGTAGATACTTGGGAGTATGATGCAATCAATAATAGAATTTTAGATTCTATTTTATGTCAAGGTGACACTTTTCATTACGACAGTAAAAGAACAAATGCTTCTTTTCTTTGGCATGATTTATCAACAGATTCAACAAGGACTTTTACACAAGCAGGTACTTATTGGGTAGATATTAGTTTTGTGGGTTGTCCTTATACAGATACAATTCATATTTCAAATTTTCTTTCAATTGACATAGGCGCCGATACTACCATTTGTCAAGGAAATAATCTAAACTTAGATGTAACACAAGCCGGAGCCAGCTACTTGTGGCAAGACAATAGCACAAGTTCAACTTATACTATTCAGCAATCGGGTTTGTATTGGGTAGAAGTAGATTTGAATGGATGCAAAGAAAGGGATAGTATACAAGTTACTTTTCAATCCAACCCTATAGTGGACTTAGGCCCTGATACCACTATTTGTCAAGGCAATGACTTGCGTTTGGATGTGACACAATCAGGAGCCAGTTATTTGTGGCAAGACAATAGCACAAGTTCAACTTTTACCGTACAACAATCGGGTTTATATTGGGTAGAGGTGGATATAAACGGTTGTATGGCAAGAGACAGTATTCGAGTAGACTTTGAAAATTACCCTATAGTTAATTTAGGCAAAGACACCATCTTATGTACTGGAAGTACGCTGAACTTAAATGTTAATAATACAGGAGCCACTTATCTATGGCAAGACAACAGCACAAGTTCATCTTTCACCGTTCAACAATCGGGTTTGTATTGGGTAGAGGTAGATATAAATGAATGCAAAGAAAGAGATAGTATACAGGTAGTTTATCAATTAAGCCCTATTGTAGATTTGGGCCCTGATACCAGCATTTGTCAAGGAAATGACTTGCGTTTGGATGCGACACAATCAGGAGCAAGCTATCTGTGGCAAGACAACAGCACAAGTTCAGCCTTTACCGTTCAACAATCGGGCTTGTATTGGGTGGAGGTAGATTTAAACGGATGTGTTAAAAGAGACAGTATACAAGTTGCTTTTCAATCCAACCCAAAAGTTGATTTAGGTGCCGATACTACAATCTGCCAAGGAAGTAATCTGACTTTAGATGCAACTCAAGTTAGTGCTAGCTATTTATGGCAAGACAATTCGTCAAATCCAACGTATACTGTTCAGCAAGCAGGATTATATTGGGTTGAAGTAGATTTGAATGGTTGTGTGGATCGGGATTCAATTATAATTTCTCTAAAAACACCTCCTAAGGTTAATTTAGGGAATGATACTTCAGTTTGTCAAGCAGATTTTTGGCTTGATGCAACAACTACAAATGGAAGCTATATTTGGCATGATAACTCTACGCAAGCCACCTTTCATGTAACCCAAACAGGTTTGTATTGGGTAGAAGTGGTAGTAAACGGCTGTAAAGCGAGAGACAGTATATTGGTAAGTTCTGCAAGTCCTCCTACTATTAGTCTAGGGGATGACAAATCCTTGTGTATAGGAGAGACAATTTGGCTTAATCCCTTTTTCAATAGTTTAGGTAAAATTACTTGGCAAGATAGTATTGTTGCAAATCAATTAGCTGTGAGTGATTCTGGAAGCTATTGGGTAGAATTAAAAAATGATTGTGGAACAGCAAGCGATACTGTGAATGTAATTACTGAAGATTGTGATTGTCGGGTTTTTATACCTAATGCTTTTTCTCCTAACTCCGATTACTTAAATGAGCTATTCAAGCCAAAGGTAAATTGTGAATTTAACAGCTATAGATTCATCATTTTTAATCGTTGGGGAGAACAAGTTTTTGAAACTGCAGTACATGGACAAGGATGGGATGGAACGGTAAACGGGCAAAATTCGCCTCAAGGAAGTTATATCTATCGACTAGAATATTCTAATAAAGTTGTTGTTGACAAAGTGTTGGTTGGGACATTTACTTTGATTCGTTAATTAAAGGTTGACTTTAATATTGTCTAATTCAATTTTCGATAACTCTTCAAGTTCGTTTTTTACAAATAATTGGCCGAGGGTCTCTAGTTTTACTTGATTTGATTTTGGCTTAAAGTTGACATAATCAACAAAACGAATTCCTTGTACAAATCGTTCGTTGTATGCTTTCCTAAATCGCATTCCACCTCCATTAACTTGAAACGAATAGGCCAAATAATCCAAACTGTAATCTTGCACATCAAACCAATAAATAAAAAGATCCTGATAATCTTCTCCACCACCTTCTTTCTTGAAGCTAACACCAATTTTAAAATAAACTTTTCCTTTAATTTCTTCTTTTCCTAATCTTTCTTTTTGAACTGCAGCATCGTTTAGCTTATAGGGAAGAAGCGCGAAATAAATGACAGAGTTAATAGATTCAATATATTTAAAAGCCATGCTGTCAGCTACAATTATCCTTTGTTCGTTTACTTTCCTTTCAAAGCCTTCCTTAGTATAGACATCATTTATAAAATTTGAATCTTCCTGAAAGGAACGACTCATCATCCAAGCCGCTTTATATCGTTTTACTTCATAATGCTTATCTCTAAAATCAAATGAAATCTGAGAGTTATCAAACTTTTTTCCACCTGCATAAGCTATAGCTTTGGATAAAACTTTTGCAGCACTTTTTTGCTGTGACTTATTTTTACAAGCAAGAAAGCTGATAATTATCAAGAAGATTAATAGGTGTTTTTGCATTTTTTAAATATAAATAAAAAGTCCCCTGCCAAAGGCAGAGGACTTTCAAACAAAGCAAATCAATAACTAGTAGCAATACTTATTTTCATTGATCATTTTCTCTGCAATTTTTTGTCTCGCTTCTTTGCTGTTAAAAGGCTCAACTTTTGAAAAGCGCTTAATGCCCATAAGCATCGCTCTTTGCTCGTCTCCTTCTGCAAATGCATTAATGGCATCTTTTCCCCATTTATGAATGCGATCAGCTGCATCGTAAATGTAGGTTTGCATCATTGCCGTTTGAAGTGTGTTCTCTTTTCCAAGTGCTTTCATTTTCTCCACGCGTAAAATCATAGATTCACAAACGTATGCTTCCATAGAAATGTCGGCGATATTCATCAAGATTTCTTGCTCTTTTGCTAATGAAGTTGTGAGCTGTTTTGCTGCAGCACCCGCCGTTAATAAAACCGCCTTTTTAAAATTGTTTACAGCTCTTTTTTCAGTGGCAAAATCTGCTGAATCATCAAAGTCAAGATCTGGAATTTCCATTAACTCATCAGCAACTTTTTGAGCAGGACCTAATAAATCAAGCTCTCCTTGCAAGGCTCTTTTCAAAATAATATCAACCGTCAACATGCGGTTAATTTCATTGGTTCCTTCAAATATTCTGTTAATTCGTGCATCTCGGTAAGCTCTTTCCATATCCGCTTCTGCTGAATAACCCATTCCCCCATAAATCTGAACACCTTCGTCTACTACATAATCTAAAGTTTCAGAACCATGAACTTTTAAAATCGCGCATTCAGCAGCATATTCTCTTAATCCTGCTAAAGTAGCTTCTTGTTTTTCTTTTCCTTCTGCAATTAAACCTTGAATAGTATCTTCAATATTTTGACTCAAACGGTATAGCGCAGATTCGGTTGCAAAGCATTTAATCGCTTGCTCAGCTAATTTGTGACGGATAGCACCATACTTAGAAATCGAACGACCAAATTGCTCTCTTTCGTTGGCATAATTTACCGAACGTCCAATAGCCGCTTTTGCCGCTCCTAAAGCCGCACCTGCTAACTTTACACGTCCAATGTTTAGGATATTCAAAGCGATTTTAAAGCCTTCTTGTCTTTCTCCTAAAAGATTTTCTACAGGAACTTTTACATCATTAAAAAAGATTTGACGGGTAGAAGATCCTTTGATTCCCATTTTCTTCTCTTCGGGATTCATGGTAATGCCATCGTAGTCTTTTTCTAAAATAAAAGCACTAAGGTTTTCATCATCATCAATTTTGGCAAAAACCGTTAAAACATCAGCGAATCCACCATTGGTAATCCACATCTTTTGTCCATTCAAAATGTAGTGCTTGCCATCTTCTGATAAAACCGCCTTTGTTTTTCCAGAGTTTGCATCAGAACCAGACCCAGGTTCAGTTAAACAGTAGCATCCTTTCCATTCCCCACTAGCTAGTTTGGGAACATATTTCTGCTTTTGTTCTTCGTTTCCGTAGTATAAGATGGGAAGTGTACCAATTCCTGTATGAGCAGAAAGTGCAACGGCGAAAGAATATCCTGCTCCAGTAACTTCAGCAGTGAGCATTGAGGTTACAAAGTTTTTCCCGAAACCACCATATTCTTCTGGTACAGAAATTCCACATAGACCAAGTTCTCCAGCTTGAGTAATCAAGTTTGCCATCAGACCATCCTCCATCGCATCTATGCGCTCAATGTTAGGATAAACTTCTTGATCCAAAAAGTCTTGACTAGACTGGGCAATCATGCCTTGTTCTTCATCAAACTCTTCAGGTATAAAAATGTCTTTTGCTTCTGTTTCAGAAATTAGAAACTCTCCGCCTTTAATGATTTTTTTAGTTGAATCCATGGTGTTTAGTATTGAGTATTGAGTGTTGAGTCGATAGACTTGAACTCGTCACTATGTGTTATTTTAATTTATTAATTAATGCGTAATTCATTTTACAACATTTCAAAAATTCCGGCAGCACCTTGTCCAGTTCCTACGCACATGGTAACCATTCCGTATTTTTTGTTTCTTCTTTTTAATTCATTGAAAATTTGAACAGACAGTTTTGCTCCAGTACAACCTAATGGATGACCTAAAGCAATGGCACCTCCATTTACATTCAAAATCTCTGGATTAATGTCCAACTCTCTTCGAACGGCAATAGATTGAGAAGCAAAAGCTTCATTCAGTTCAATTAAATCAATGTCATTCAATTTCATACCTGCTTGTTTCAAAGCTCTTGGAATGGCTTCAACCGGCCCAATGCCCATGATTTTAGGATCTACACCTGCAGTAGCATAACTTACTAATCTTGCAATGGGCTTTAAGTTGAGCTTTTTTACCATTTCTTCAGAAACTACCATAACAAAGGCAGCACCATCAGAGGTTTGAGAAGCATTTCCAGCCGTTACACTTCCTTTGGCATCAAACACTGGTCTTAGCTTAGCTAAAACTTCCTTAGAAGTATCTTTTCTCGGTCCTTCATCTTGATCGAAAGTGTAGGTGCGTTTTTGCTTTTTGCCGTTTTCATCTATGTAAACTTGCTCCACTTCTACTGGCACGATATCATCTTTAAAAGTGCCATTTTCATTGGCTTTTATCGCTTTCATGTGTGAGTTGTAGGCAAACTCATCTTGATCTTCACGACTCACTTTGTACTGTTGAGCCACTGCTTCAGCCGTAAGGCCCATACCCCAATAATATGTGGGGTTGTCTTTGGCAACTTTTGCATTTGGAACAATTCTCCAACCTCCCATGCTTATGGGCGACATGGATTCAACTCCTCCTGCAATAATGCATTGATTCATGCCATTTTTGATTTTTGAATCAGCAATAGCAATGGTTTCTAAACCCGAAGAACAATAACGATTAACCGTCATTCCTGGCGTTTTTATGTGGTTTAAGCCCATTAATGATACTAAGCGGCCAACATTTAAACCCTGCTCTGCTTCCGGAGTAGCATTACCTACGATCACATCATCAATGTCTTCAGGGTTAATTCCATCAACGCTACCAACTAAATGATTAATAACGGTTGCCGCTAAATCATCTGGGCGAGTGAAACGCAAAGAACCTTTTGGTGCTTTGCCAACGGCAGTTCTGTATCCTGCAACTATATATGCATCCATCTTTTTCATCTTTAATTTCTTAATACTTTACCATTAGTTACCATGCTTTGAAGACGTTCTAAAGTTTTCTTTTTTGTACACAATTCCACAAATGCTTTTCGCTCTAAGTCAAGAAGATAACTTTCGGATACTTCTGTGATTTCCGATAAATCTCCGCCGGCTAAAACATAGCCTAACTTTTCAGAGATTAACTGATCGTGCTCAGAAATATAATTCCCCGCTTGCATTGAATTGGCTCCAACATATACAAGGCCAAGAGCTTCATTTCCCAGTACTTTAATATCTTTTCGCTCAACAGGTTTTGTGTAACCAGCTTCGGCCATTTGCATTGCCGCTTGTTTTGCTCTTGTCAGCTGTAATTCTCTGCTAACAATTACTTCGTCTTTTTTCGCATCTAAATAACCCAATTCGAAAGCTTCATGTGCTGAGGTAGCCACCTTCGCTTGACCAATGGTCAAAAAGCGTTCTCTAAAGGCATTGGTTCTAATGTCTCCCTCTTTTAGTTCATCTGATAGTCGAAGTGCAAATTCTTTGCTTCCACCACCTCCGGGAATTACACCAACTCCAAATTCCACTAAGCCCATGTAAGTTTCAGCATGAGCCACTACTTTATCGGCATGCATAGAAAGTTCACAGCCGCCACCTAAAGCCATTTGATGAGTTGCAACCACTACCGGAATAGAGGAGTAGCGTACTCGCATCATGGTTTTTTGGAATTGTTTAATGGCAAAAGAAAGCTCGTCGTATTCTTGTTCTACAGCCATCATGAAAATCATACCGACATTCGCTCCGGCTGAAAAGTTTTGACCAGTATTGTAAATGGTTAATCCTTCATATTCTGCTTCTGCTAAATCAATGGCTTTGTTTATTCCTTGAATAATTTCAGAACCAATGGTATTCATTTTAGTATGGAACTCCAAGTTTAAAATACCATCACCTAAATCAACTAGCGTACAGCCTTTGTTTTTCCAAACTACATTGTCGTCTCTTAGATTGTCTAGAACGACTAAACCTTCCGTTCCAGGAATTGCTTTGTAGCTTTTAGAAGAAATGTCGTAATACTTTTTCTGACCGTCTTCTACTTTATAGAAGCTTTCAAATCCGGCATCCAGCATTTCTTGAATCCAATCGGCAACTTCATGTCCTGCCGATTTCATTTTTTCTAATGTATCTTTTATACCAAGTGCATCCCAGCTTTCAAACGGACCTAATTGCCATCCAAAGCCAGCTCTCATGCCGTCGTCGATGCGATAAAGTTCATCTGAAATTTCAGGAATACGATGCGTTACGTATTGGAAAAGAGCATAAAAAGTTTTACGGTAAAAATCTCCAGCTTCTCCATCGCTATTTACCATTAGTTGATAACGTTCTTTCAGGTCGTCAATCTTTTTTGCTTCACCAATCACATCATAACGTACTTTGTCCTTTTCGGTGTATTCTAAAGTTTCTAGATTTAAGGATAAGATTTGGCTATTGCCTTTTTCATCTTTCACTTTTTTATAAAAACCTTGTCCGCTTTTTGAACCTAGCCAATCGTTATCAACCATTTTTTGAATAAATTCAGGAATGGCAAAGGTTTCTTTAGCTTCATCATTAGGGCAATTATCGTGAACACCTTTAGCAACATGTACTAAAGTGTCAAGGCCAACTACATCACACGTTCTAAAAGTTGCTGATTTTGGTCTACCTAATACTGGGCCTGTTAAGCTATCTACAGCTTCTACAGAAAGCCCCATTTCTTTTACCGTATGAAAGAGCGACATGATTGAAAATACTCCAATCCGATTAGCTATAAAAGCTGGAGTGTCTTTGCAAAGCACGGTTTTCTTTCCCAAGAATTTTCGGCCATAGTCTAAGAGAAAATCAACCAACGAAGGCTCCGTTTTACTACTTGGAATAATTTCAAGTAACTCTAAATATCGCGGAGGATTAAAAAAGTGTGTACCCAAAAAATGTTTCTGAAAATCTTCTGAACGGTCTTCCAACATTAGTTCAATTGGAATTCCTGAGGTATTTGAAGAAATAATACTTCCAGTTTTTCGGTATTTTTCAACTTGTTCGAAAACGCTCTTTTTAATGTCTAAGCGTTCTACAACTACTTCCATTACCCAATCTACATCACTTATTTTTTCTAAATCATCATCAAAGTTTCCAGTTGCTATAAGCTTGCTAAACTTCTTACTGTAGAGTGGAGAAGGGTTTGATTTTATTGCATTTTGTAAAGCTTCGTTAACGATTCGGTTTCTGACTGCTTTATCTTCTAGATTTAGACCTTTAGCTTTTTCCTTGTCGTTTAGTTCTCTTGGAACGATATCAAGCAATAAAACTTCTACGCCTATATTGGCAAAGTGACAGGCAATTCTAGAGCCCATAACACCTGAACCAAGTATGGCAACTTTATTTATTCTTTTTTTGCTCATGCTTTTATGTTTTTGTTTCGGTAATCTTCAGTTAAATTGAAAACGTTTTGCATTACTTCATAGAAACAATCTAATTTATCTTGCTCTATATTTAAAAGGATATGCTCGTTAAATTGTTTAACTACTTTTTTGGCAACCTTCTTTTTTTCTCTTCCTTTCTCAGTTAAGCAAATGTTTACTTGCCTTCCATCTAATTTGTCCTTTTTTCGACAAATTAATCCTTCGTTTTCCATGTTTTTTAGCATTCTACTAAGACTCGTTTTCTGCATGCCCATTAGAGGAGCAATCTTAGTAGCTGCCGTTCCATTTTTGTCATCTATATTCAATAAGACAAAGCCTGTAGCTTGCGTTAATTCATGCTTCGCAGCTAGTTGGTTGTAAAGATTAGCAATGGCGTGCCAAGCTAATTTTATATGGTAATCTATCGTCTCTTGAGGTCTCATTTGTTATGCTTGCACAACAAATATATTAAAATTCCTTAAAAGTTATGCATGCATAATAAAATTTGTATCTTTGTACGCAACAAGAGGTAGTAGACTTGTTAATTGGTTAGTAATTGAAGCAAAAAGGTGAACCACTCGGTTCGCCTTTTTGTGATTTATGAAGGCAACGATTTAAAAAACTTGACGTCTCTAAAACAGTTAGTAATTAAATTCTTTACGAGTTAATATAATTAGTTAGAAAAAAAGAGGAGCAAACGCTCCTCTTTTTTTATCCTCTATAACAATGTTCTATTTCTTCTTTAAACTTTTCCATGATTACCCTTCGCTTTACTTTCATGGTTGGAGTCATTTCATCCGTTTCTATTGTCCATGGAAATGGAGATAGAATAATTTTTTTCACCTTTTCGTATTGGGCGAAGCTCTGGTTGTAGTGTTCAACTTCTTTCATCAGACGATCATGAATTCTTGGGTTTTTCGCCATTTCTGAGTCTGTAGTGTAGTCAATTCCCTTTCTCTTGCACCATTCTACTAAAAATTCGAATGCAGGCTGAATGATTGCTGCTGGATGTTTTTCACCTTCACCAATCACCATAACTTGCTCAATGAAAGAAGACTCTTTCATTTTGTTTTCGATGATTTGAGGAGCAATGTATTTTCCACCAGATGTTTTAAAAGTCTCTTTTTTTCGACCTGTAATTTTCAAATACTCACCTTCTACCATTTCTCCAATATCACCAGTCTTGAACCATCCATCGGCAGTGAAAACTTCTTTAGTGGCTTCGTCACGCTTATAGTAACCCATCATTACATTGGGGCCTTTTACTTCAATTTCACCATCTGAGGCAATGCGAACATCAACATCTTTCAGTGGTCTTCCAACCGTGCCAATTCTTACCCCATCATTATCTTCTTCATTAACTGCTATTACAGGAGAGGTTTCAGTTAATCCATAGCCTTCCATTACTGGAATTTGAGCTGCAAGAAAAACTCTGGCTAATCTAGGTTGTAGTGCGGCTGCCCCAGATGCGATTGCTTTTGCGTTTCCTCCGAGGGCTTCTCTCCATTTGCTAAAAATGATTTTGTTAGCCAATTTTAACTGAAATTCATACCAAGCACCATTCTTACCGTGTAATTCGTATTTCTGACCTAAGCCAAGTGCCCAGAAAAACAAGCCTCTTTTAATACCAGTCAACTCTTGACCTTTGGCAACGATTTTGTCGTAAACTTTTTCTAGAAGACGAGGTACTGCAGTAAATACATCAGGTTTTACTTCTCTTAAGTTGTCACCTATGGTCTCTAATGATTCTGCATAATAAATAGATGTTCCCGTATAGATATACATATAGCAAACCATTCTCTCATAAACATGGCAGAGTGGTAAAAAGCTAAGTGATTTTGAATCTTCCGTAACAGGTAGCCTTAATCGTGAAGCGGTAGCATTGGAAACTAGGTTTTTATGCGATAACATCACTCCCTTTGGTCGTCCTGTTGTACCTGAAGTATAAATAAGTGTTGCTAAATCCGTTTCTTGAATACCTGCTTGTATAGTCTTCATCTGATCTTCATGCTTTCCTTTTCCTAAGTCTTTAACCTCAGTCCATGACTTGCAAGAATTGATTTGATCAAAAGAATAGACTTCTTTTAAGGTTTCTATTTTCGACTTTACTGCATTTACTTTTGAAAATATTTCTTCATCTGAAACGAAACAAATTTTAGCTTCTGCATCATTCATGATGAAGTCATAGTCATCTTCTGTAATGGTTGAATATATGGGAACGTTTATCATTCCTGCTAGAAGAATTCCCAAATCGACAATGTGCCATTCGGGTCTATTGTTTGCAATTAAGGCAACCTTGTCACCAGGTTTTAAGCCTAGTTCCAATAGTCCTGCACCTATTTCTTTTGCTTGTTCAATAAACTCTTCGGTTGAAGTGGGTACCCATTGCCCATTAATTTTTGCCGTTAAAGCATCTTTCTTTGGAAAATTTTCTAATTGATGAAAATGTAGGTCAAATATTCTTTTTAGCATCTCATGGTTTTTGAGTAATAAAATCAAGTTGAAAGATATTACTTTTCCATCAATATTTTGAAGAATGAAAGAAGCGAACTACTGGATTGATGTCCTTGACCTTGAAAAGCACCCTGAAGGAGGTTATTATAAAGAGACATATAGAAGTGATGAAAAGGTTAATTTAAGCGAATTTGATGGTGAGAGAAACCTGTCAACAGCCATTTTCTTTTTATTAGAAGAGAAAAACTACTCTGCCTTTCACCGGATTAAGTCTGATGAAATGTGGCACTTTTACGATGGTTCTCCTATAGTAATACATATGATTGATGAGGAAGGAAATTATTCTACTCAGAAATTGGGAAAGAATATGGATCAAGGTGAATTGTTGCAGTTTGTAGTGCCAGCAGGAGTTTGGTTTGCTTCAGAAGTTTTGGAAGGTGCATTTTCGTTAGTAGGATGTACCGTATCTCCTGGATTTGATTTTAAAGACTTTGAAATGGCAGATGCTTCTTTGGAAACACTTTGTCCTGAAAAACGTAATACTATACAAAGATTGATTCGTTGAATTTAATTGTAATAGTTACATTTAACCCCAATTTATTTACTAGATGAAAGTTGCACCAAATATCAAAAAGCGAAAAGAGCTTTTTCAACTTCCTATTAAAAGGGAAGAGCTTGAATATTGGGGCCCGGTTAATCAACAATTTAGTAATTGTTTCTTGACCATGACTAATGACTTCATCAATAGAGAAGTAAAACCGAAGACAAGGAAAGCAAAGCAAATTTTTATTTCTTTGGTGGAGTTAGTTCAAAATATCGCAGAATATAATCAAGATGCGTTTAAGGATGAGGTTGCTCCAGACTCTTATATTTCTCTGAAGTTAAATAAAGATGAAATTGTAATTCGGACGGCAAACATTTTGATTGAATCCGACGTCTTACCATTGCAAGCTAAATTTGAGAATGTGTTTAGTTTAGGTAACATTGATCTTGATCAGGCAAGAGATAAGGCATTAATATCCGGAAAAAGTTTGGGCTTGTACATGATTAGAAAGATGAATCAATCCATTTTTGATTGGGCCATTTCAAAAGATGGCGGAAGATATTGGTTGACATTTGAATTGAGATTTAAATTATGAATAGCATAGAAATAGAGCCTTTTTTACAAACTCCCGAGGTCAATTTTAATCCTGAAACAGGACAATTATTAATTTCGGGTAAATCCTACCCTGCTGATGCCATCGAGTTTTATCAGCCGATAATAGAGTGGAGCAAAGAGTATGTTAAGAATCCTGCTCCTCAAACAGAATTAATTTGTGAAATAGAGTACTTAAATTCTTCATCACAAAAGCAATTGGTAGAGTTGCTCTTAACTTTTAAACCTTTATATGATAGAGATAAAAGTTTTGTAGTAAAGTGGAAATACGAAGAGGGGGATGATGATATTTTGTCTGTAGGTGAGCTTGTAGAGCACGAATTAGAAATTCCTTTTCAATACGAAGAAGTTACTTTTTAACTTCAAAAACCAATTCTCCATTTACATAGGTTGAAAGTACTTTTGTGCTTAAAATATCACTTTCCTTTACTTGCATGATGTCTTTGTCTAAAATTATAAAGTCAGCATCTTTTCCAATTTCTAAACTTCCTTTTTGATTTTCTTCAAAGTTTGACAAGGCCGCCCAAATAGTCATTCCCTTTAAAGCATCTTTTCTATTTAAACTATTTTCGGTTTGAAAGCCTTCTTGAGGGTAACCTTTATCGTCTTTTCTGACAACTGCAGCATAAAATGTTTTCAAAGGATCAATGTCTTCAATTGGAAAGTCTGTACCTAATGCAAGTAATCCAATTTGTTCGAGCAACTCTTTATAAGCATAAGCCGTTTTTGCTCGTTTTTCTCCCAAACGATCGTTTACCCAATACATATCTGAGGTTGCGTGGGTGGGTTGTACACTCGGGATAATTGTATACATCTTAAACTTTTCTAAGTCAGTGGGCTCAACAATTTGTGCGTGTTCAATTCGCCAACGTTTATCATTAGTAGACTTTAAAACTTGTGCATAAATGTCTAGAATCATGCGATTTGCAGCATCACCAATGCAGTGGGTGTTCATTTGAAATCCCGCTTCGTATAGTGCTTCTGCTTCCGTTAAAAAATAATTGCTGTCGTTTAAAAACAATCCCTTGTTATGAGGGTCATCGTGGTATGGATAAAGCAATCTTGCACCTCTTGAGCCTAGGGCGCCATCAGCAAAATATTTAAATGAACGTATGCTTAATCGGTCAGTAAGATAGGGGCCATTTTTAAGAAATTCCTCTTTGTTTTCTTCAGTTGGCATTAACATGCCGTAAACTTTCATTTTCAAATCACCACTTTTTTGAAGCTCGTCTATGGCATGAACCATTTCGTTTTCAAGCATCGCATCGTCTACCGTAGTTAATCCTTTTTCAAAACACATTTCTTGCGCTTTCAAAAGTGCTCTTTGCATTTGCGTTTTACTTAATTCAGGAACAACTTTAGATACGCTGTCAACGGCATTATCAATGAGTATACCAGTTAGATGACCATCTTTCTTTTCAAATACACCTCCGTCTATTTTACTTGCAGGGCTAATGTTAGCCAGCTCTAAAGCTTTTTGATTGGCAATGGCAGCATGTCCATCTATTCGTTTTAAAAGGACAGCTCTTTCTGGAAAAAGGCTATCTAACTGCTCTTTAGATGGAAAGCTTTTTGAATCCCAATCATTTTGATCCCAACCTCTGCCAGTAATCCATAAATCTTCTGTTTTCTCTGAAAAAGCAATAGTGCGATCAAGCACCTCTTGCCAGCTTTTGGTTCCAACTAAATCTACTTCAAAAAAAGTGTTTCCATACCATAAAAAATGACAATGGGCATCAATAAAGCCAGGGTAAATAGGACGTAAGCGAGCATCAATTTCTTCTTTTGCGTTGTACCTGTTCTTCAGCTCATTATTTGGGCCAACTTCAATGATTTTTCCATCTTTAATTGCAATAGCTTCTGCAATGTTAAAGCCATCGTCTAAGGTGTAAATTTTAGCATTGTGAATCAGTAAATCGGCATCTTCGGTGTAATAACAAGAACTCATAAAGGCAATGATTAAAATACTGATAAAGAACTTTATTTTCATGATATTTTCTTCAAGATTGGAATTCGCTTTAGGTCTACAAAAGTAAGTAGCAAGTAGAAGTAAAAAGGCAATAAGATGACTTTATACCTCACAATTGCCCCTAATACAGGAACCGTACTGCCAATTAAAAGGCTAATTGGAAGGATGAAAAGGAAACAGAAATAGGCAATTTGCTTTGATTGGTGAGAAAAAGCTTTTCGATGAATGATTGCTAAAACAAACAAAGCGATTAATAGAAAGTGTTCTAAAGCTGAGATTAAGCTGAAAAAATTAATTTGTGCAGGGAAAATAGGTCTGAGAAACACATTGTAAATGGCCTTTGGGAAATGTGCTAATAATTCTCCAATAGTCGAATAGCTCGGAATTTCAAAATAACTTCCAGCTTTAGCTGAAATAGCCGTTTGGGTAAAATCGAAAAGCTTAGTCTGAAATGCTTGCAAAAACTGATCTTTTTGAAAAAATAGAAGTACGGCACCAATAACCACTGTACCTATAAAAGTAATTGCACCATAATTTTTCACTTTTAGTTTCAATAAGCTAAATAGAAGCAAACCGGCAGGTAAAACAAGCAGGCCAACATACAATTTAATGTTCGCCAATAGGATTAAAAAAAAGAGACTGAATCCTAATTTTTTGATGGAAAAAGTGGAGAATAAAGCTTGAGTAAAGAATAAAAAGCCACCAAGTGCAAAAAAGAGAAACGCTTCTTTTAAAGCTCCAGATGTCCACAATAAAGTGGAAGGAAATAGCATAAACAATACAAAGAGAACACTTTTACTTTGAATATCGTTCCATTTAAAGAAAAGATATAAAAGAATACTGCCCCAAAAGGCAAGCAGACAAAAAAACAATTGATGTACCCAAAAATGACCTTTCGAAAGCGGTAGTAAAAGCAAGTGAATTCTACTCATCGTTCGATTGTCGTTCATCAATTGCACTTTTGCTAAATCCCAATGTTGGGTGTTATGTAAAGCCAATTGATGTTGTGAAGTTCTCTCTTGAAATGGATTAAAAAAGTCGGCAATTGGGATGTTTAATTCGGTTGCGCCTTTTTTTATCGCTAGCGCATCATCAAAATATTTATACATATCGGCAGCACTACGATCGGTATAGTAATAGGTATATAAGGCCCATAAAAAAGCAGCGGCTAAAAGTTTGATAGCTAGTGAGGCAATACTTAACTGAAAAGAGATTTCAAGCTTTTGTTGCAATCTAGTTGAGCGTAATAGAACAACTGTAATTGCAAGCATACAAGCGGAAAATAGAAGGGCTACCCACATGAATTCAAAGGTAGTTTATTTGTTGTCGGAAATTGTAAATAATTGAACACTTTCCTTCTTGGCAAGCTGTTGAAAAGACGTACTTTTGCCCTTTGAAAAATAGCATCTAATTACGCATGGATACAGCCCAAAATCAAACAGAAGTAACTGTAGAAACAGCAAAGGAGTTAGGCCTTTTAGCTGAAGAATTTGAACAAATCAAAGAGATTTTAGGAAGAACTCCCAACTTTACAGAATTGAGTATTTACTCAGTGATGTGGTCGGAGCATTGTTCTTATAAAAATTCGATTAAGTGGCTGAAAACATTACCGAAAGAAGGTCCACACATGTTGGCAGAAGCGGGAGAAGAAAATGCTGGCTTAGTGGACATTGGCGATGGTTTAGCTTGTGCATTTAAAATTGAATCACACAACCACCCTTCGGCCTTAGAGCCTTATCAAGGTGCAGCAACTGGAGTAGGAGGAATAAACCGCGATATTTTTACCATGGGTGCACGGCCTGTTGCTCAATTAAACTCTTTGCGCTTTGGTCAGCTAGATTTAGACCGAACCAAATGGTTGCTAAAGGGGGTAGTAAAAGGAATTGGAGATTATGGGAATTCATTTGGTATTCCGGTAGTTGGTGGAGAAGTATTTTTTGACGAATGCTACAATACAAACCCTTTGGTAAATGCCATGTCTGCAGGGATTATGGAGGCTGGTAAGATGATTTCTGCTACCTCTTATGGAGTAGGAAATCCTGTTTTTATTGTGGGTTCTTCAACTGGAAAAGATGGGATCCATGGTGCGGCTTTCGCTTCTAAAGATATTTCAGAAGATTCAATGGAAGATTTGCCAGCGGTACAAGTGGGAGATCCTTTTCAAGAAAAACTTTTGTTGGAGGCCTCTTTAGAGTTGGCTGAAACAGATGCCATTATTGGAATGCAAGACATGGGGGCAGCAGGAATTACTTGCTCTACTTCTGAAATGTCGGGCAAGGAAGGTTTTGGTATGACCATTGACTTGGACAAAGTGCCAACACGACAAGCAGGTATGTTGCCTTTTGAAATATTGCTTTCAGAATCACAAGAGCGTATGCTAGTTGTCGTTAAGAAAGGGAGAGAGGCTGAGGTTGAGGCCATTTTTGAGAAGTGGGATTTGAATTGTGAGCAGATTGGTGAAGTAACTGAAGGTGGCCGATTAGAATATTATATGGGCGGTGAAAAAGTAGCAGATGTTCCTGCAGAATCACTGGTTTTGGGTGGTGGAGCACCGGTTTACGAAAGAGAATATAAAGAGCCTGCTTATTACCAAGAAAATAAAAAGTACTCAATTGATCAAGTTGAGGAGCCCAAAGACTTAAAAGCAGTGGCTGAGTTTTTATATACCCATCCCAATATTGCATCTAAAAAGTGGGTAATTGAGCAATACGATAGCATGGTAGGAACGGTAAATATGAGCACCAATAAACCTACGGATGCAGGTATTGTAAACTTAAAAGGCTTGAAAAAAGCCCTTGCGTTTACGGTAGATTGTAATGCTCGTTACGTACATGCTGACCCAGAAGCTGGTTGCGCCATTGCCGTGGCAGAAGCAGCAAGAAACATCGTGTGTTCAGGTGGTGAGCCGTCGGCTATTACCAATTGCTTGAATTTTGGAAACCCATACAACCCCGAAGTGTATTGGCAGTTTGTAGGAGCGATTAATGGAATGCGCAAATCTTGCGAAAAATTTAAAACTCCGGTAACTGGTGGAAATGTGAGTTTCTACAATCAAAGTACACAAGACGATAAAGATGTACCGGTATTTCCAACACCAACCATTGGTATGATGGGAATTGTTCCAGATAAAACCAAGGTAACCTCTTTGGCCTTCCAAAACGAAGGAGATAAGATTTATTTAATAGGAGAATCTAAGAACGACATCAATTCTTCGGAATATCTTTACGCTTATCATAAAGTAAAGCAGTCTCCAGCTCCGTCCTTTAATTTAGACGAAGAATTTGCTTTGCAAGAAAAAGTAAAAGAAGTGATACAAAGTGGTTTAGTTGCTTCAGCTCACGATTGTGCGGATGGTGGTTTATTTATTAGCTTATTAGAAGCTGCCATGCCCAATAATTTAGGTTTTGAAATTTCTTCAGAAGATGAAGTTAGAAAAGACGCTTTCTTATTTGGGGAAGCTCAAAGTAGAGTTGTGGTTTCAGTAAAAGCTGAACAAGAAGAAGCCTTTGTTGAAAGTCTATCTGCTTCAGATGTGCCTTTTAGTCTTTTAGGAGAAGTAAAAGGAAATAGCATGATGATTGATGGTGATAATTTTGGAAAAGTAAGTGAAGCGAAGGAAGCTTTTGAAACGGCTTTAGAAGGATATTTGAATAGCTAGCTAGACTATCTGTAGATGTCTTTTCTGTGACCGATTTCTATGACGTCAATCAAGAGTATTTTATCGTGTACTTCGTAAATAATTCTGTAATTCGCTACTCTTATTCTAAAGGCTTCTCTGCCTTTTAGCTTTTTACATGATTTTGGCTTGGGATCTTTTGTTAGACTAATAATGGATGATTTGATCTTGGAGTAATAAGGTTCTGGAATTTTAGCAAGCTTTTTAATTGCTTTTCTTTCAATTCGAACTTTATACATTAGTCTTTCTTATATTTTTCAATCTCCTCAAAGGCTTTGTCAGCATCGACAAATAGTTGCTTTGATTTCTTAGACATATCGTAAAGTTTAATGTCTTCAAGCATCTCTAAGTCTTCCAACATTTTATTGTAGTCTTTCATAGAAAGTATAACTGCTACTTTCTTACCATCTTCATTTGTAATGTATTGGTTTTTCATTGTACTTCTTTAACCTATTCAAAGTTAAACAATGTAGACTATTCATTCTGAACTAAAAGTTTGGAGCTAAACATTTTGCCTTTGTACACACCACTGACCAAATAAACTCCCGACTTTAAATCACTTACATCCGTTTCATGACAAGGTTTGTTATTTTGTTTTACCAATTGTCCTTTTTGATTATAGATTCTTAATTGAGAAATGTCATGACATAAAGAATTACTAAAACTAAAACTACTTTGAGTTGGATTTGGAGAAAGAACAATCTTTGGGATATGAAGCTTCTTTTCATTGAGTAGGGTTATTCGATCGTAATTGGTGGTTTTATAGATTTTTCCGCTGTCTCCATAAATGAAAACTGTTCCCCACTTATTTGCGTAAGTTTTAAAAAAGGCCATATTGTATCTACTCGTACTAGATGTAATGGTGTCTGAATAGAAGTTAAAACCCAAATCATTTGAATAGAGGAAAATATTATTAAAATTACCTATTATAGTGTCATATTTAAGATAGTTTAAAGTATTCGGTCTCCTTTTGGGAATTGAGTAAACAGTGTCATGAATTTGCCAACTTAACCCACCATTTAATGTTATATATTCATCGGTTGGGTAACCGATATAACGAACGCAAAAAGTATCTGAATTAATTTGAATAATTTCATTGGGACTATAATAAACAAAAGTTGAAGGAGTGGGTAAGCTAATAGTGTCCCAAGTCAAGCCTAAATCAATACTACTGTATAGATTAGCATAGTCCGCTACTAAAATTCTGTTTTGATCAACACTAAAAGAAGAGGCATAACTGTAGTGCGTCTGCTTTATATTTTGGTTGTAGGCTACAAATGCTTGTGATGAGTCAATCCCAAAGAAAATTCGATTTATAAAGCTGTAATCTCGAAGAAATCGACCATCTTGAATATTTGAATCTAAACTAAGATTCGTAGAGTCTATTCTAATTTTGAGAATGAATGACGAAGTTAAGTTCCCTGAGCTAACGAAGATAGAATCAGCCACTTTGGTAATCATTCCAAAATAGGTTTTGTTTTGGTTCGATTGATGACTCAGACTATCAACCAAATGCCAGCTATTTCCACCATCTAAAGTGCTCAAAAGCTTATTCTCTTGAGTGGCGTAACCTTTTATAGAATCAACAAACATAATCGAGTTTACTCTGCCTGAATATGGCATATTAACGGTTTGCCAATTTAAATTTTGCCCAATGGACAAGATTGAGCTAAGTGCCAAAATGAAGGATAGTATTGTTTTCACTATTTCAATTAAGTTAGATAATAAATGTACAAAATTGATTTAGATTTTGGAAATTAGTGACTTAGCTTAGCTTTTCGAATTTAAAATTTGAATAGCTAACTACTTTTCAAATAGTAGAATAGTGACATAGTTTTCATACCCACCGTAATAGTTGTTTAAGCGATTGGTCCAAGCCGGGATGCTACTCTTTCTTAAATGAAAGCCCATTTCATCAAGCTTTTCTTGACAAGTACTGTGCTTATAATCAAAAACTCTAAGCACTAGGAAAGTTTTCAAGTTAGGGTCAAATAAGTCTTTATTTAAGTCGCATAAATTGCTTAAATGAATCTCTTCCAAATTGGAATCATTATAAAACTTGGCTTTTAACCCAAAAGGGTTGTAAGGACTTGACCAATCCATGTAAATGAGCTGAATTCTTTCTGAATCGGTGTTGTGAATTATTTGACTTAAGCCCATATGACCAATTCCTGCTGCTTTAAACGCTAAAGTCGGAAGCCCGATTAATGAGGTAAATACGAAAGCTGATGTCAGCATGATGATGACTGGCTTTCTATTCTCAACTGTTTTTAATCGTTTTAAGATTTGATCGAATCCAGATAGTAATAGGTAAGGAAACAAAGCGAAGAAAGGGAAAAGAAAACGCTCTTCTTTGTGGCCGACTAAACTATGTGCAACTAGAAAAATAAGGAAGGCCCACCAAACATCATTTCGCTTGTAAATGCCTTGATAAATAAAAGAAATGTAGAATAGAACTCCCAAAGGCAAAGTAGGATAGAAAAGTAGTTTGTTGAGGTAGTAATAAAAGGGAGAAAGACCGTATTCAGCAGCCTTTGAATCTAAAATATTACTTTCAAAATAATTCCAAGGAGTAAACGTAAATTCTCCATAGAATAAAGTATCTAAAGTGCTTCCCAAAACGATTATTATTAGGAAATACTTGCTAAAATTCCAGAGTTGTGAATAGAATATTTTCTTGGTCAACAACCAATAAATAATAACTGCTATTTCGGCAAAAGCAATTTGAAAACGAAATAAGAAAGCCAATGAAAAATAAATCCCCAGCCAGGAAAATTTAGCTTTTTCATTTTTGTTCCAGAAAGTTGCTAATCCAAGCGTAAAAAATAGCCCCGACCAAGTTTCTGAGGAAAAACGAACTCCTAAATAGGGGATAAACCAGAGCAAAAATGAACTATAAATCAAGAGATATTGAACGGCTTTTGTTTCAATGTTAACGATTAAGCTTTTTACTAATTTGAATATCACAATTAAGGATAAAACGGCACTTAAAAGCCTTAAAATCATAGCTTGAAAATAAGGGTCTTCAATGCCTATAAATTGAGAGCCACGAATTATACTGGCCGCAATATAAACTTGAATGGTCGGTCTAATTTGAGCTGCATGTTCCCAAGCTAAATCATAATCTTGGTGAGTTCCCAATAACTTTCCAGCAAATTCAATGATTTGATAATGCTCATCAGCATGAAAATACCCATGACTGTTTATGGCAGTAATTAAAAAGCAGCAAAGCCCTAGACCAAAGGCGATTAGAGTGTGTTTCTTAAAATTTATATCCGTATTCATGAATGATACAAAACACGCATTTTTTTTTGTACTTACTGAATTCTATGAAGTTGAATCAACTTTTAGCAATTTCTCATCTTTTTTCTACCTTTAACTCATGACTTACGAAAAACGACTCAATCTCAAATCTTGGGCTGAAGAAGATCGACCGAGAGAAAAATTTTTGTTGAAAGGAAAGGGCAGCTTATCTGATGCGGAATTAATCGCCATTTTGTTAGGTTCTGGTAGTCGCGATGAAACTGCCGTTGAGCTAGCTAAACGAATTTTAAGCAGCGTAGATAATAAGCTCAATGAGTTGGGAAAATTAGATGTAAAGGCCCTTATGAAGTTTAAAGGAATTGGAGAAGCTAAGGCCATTACTGTAGCAGCCGCTATGGAATTAGGCCGCCGAAGAAAAGCGGAAGAGGTGGTTGAAAAGCCCAAAATTACTTCCAGTCAAATGGCTTATCAGCTAATTGCCGATGTGTTGGATGATTTGCCCCATGAAGAGTTTTGGGTCTTGCTTTTAAACAGAGCCAACCGACTAATAGAGAAACACAATGTATCTAAAGGTGGGGTTAGCGGTACTATTGCTGATGCAAAATTGATATTTAAACCAGCTATTGAGAAATTGGCCTCTTCCATTATCATTTGCCACAATCATCCTTCAGGGAATTTAAAAGCAAGCCAGGCAGATTTAAAACTCACCCAAAAAATAGTAGAAGCAGGAAAAACTTTAGATATTGCTGTACTCGATCACCTAATTGTGGGGAATCAAGCTTACCTTAGCCTCGCCGATGAAGGTTTAATGTAGTATGCTTTTAATCTATTTCAAACAGTTAAGTCCACGTAGCCGATATCTCTTTAAAACGGCCATGAAAACCTTTTTACGGCTAGAGAATTTTAAGTTTTCAGAAGATGTTGAAGAGTTTAAGGCCTATGAAGGAAACAAGTTTTCTTACGGTAAAAAACCAATTGGCGACGAATTGTTTTTTGAGTCCTTTGGTCTTTTAGAAGCAAGAGGAATTGCAGAACAGCAAATTAGTTTAAGCGAGTACCAAGGGGTGCCGACTTTTTTTCAAGTCTCTACTGGCGCTTTGCCTTATGATCCATTTTCGGCTTCCTTTTTTATGTTAAGTCGCTATGAGGAGTATTTGCCCCATTTGCGCGATCAGTACGACCGTTTTACCGTGCATGAAAGTTTGGCGAAGAAGCATAATTTTTTGCATTTAGCCGTTGTAGATCGTTGGTTGTTGCAAGTAAAAGAATTGTTACAACAACATTTTCCTGCATTGAACTTCGGCAAAAGAAAGTATCATTACTTGCCCACTTTAGACATTGATAATGCCTATGCGTTCAAGCAAAAAGGTTTAATTCGGCAAGTCGGTAGCCTTGGTAGAAATTTGATAAAACTCGATTTTCAACAGTTGAAAACTCAAGTTGAAGTTCTTTTAGGGAAAAGAAAAGACCCGTTTGATACCTTCAATTATCAATTAAACATTCAAAAGAAATATCACTTTAAACCCATTTACTTTTTCCTTTTAGCCGATTATGGGTTAAACGATAAAAACTTATCTCACGAAAACAGACATTTTCAATCGCTTATTAAATCCATAGCCGATTATGCTGAGGTTGGGATTCATCCTTCTTACGGCTCAAATGTGAAGAAAGAAAAAGTAAGCCGAGAGATAAAGCGCTTAGAACGGATCGTAAAACGAGACATTCACAAAAGCAGACAACATTTTTTAAAGCTGAGTTTGCCAGAAACCTACCGTACTTTAATGGAGGCCGACATTCATGAAGATTATACCATGGGTTTCGCCGGTGACCTAGGGTTTCGAGCAGGTACTTGCACTCCATATCCCTTTTATGATTTGGACGAGGAACTAGAATGTAAACTCACCATTTATCCTTTTCAAGTGATGGAAGCCACGCTAAAATATTACCTAAAAGTAGAGGTAGAAGAAGCATTGGCACTAATTAAACCTTTGATAGATGAGGTTCGATTGCTCAATGGAACATTTGTAAGTCTTTGGCACAACGAGAGTTTAAGCGATGAAGATGAATGGAAAGGCTGGAGAAAAGTATACGAAGGCATGGTGGAATATGCGGAAGAAAAATGATTTTAATTGCCCGCGAAAACCGCTAAATTTAACCTTTCTAAAACAAGCCCTTTTATGAGCCAAGTTCGCATTTTAACGGAAGAGAATAATTCAGTATTTAATCAGTTTGTTGCTGAAATAAGAGACCATGAAATTCAACAAGATCGCATGCGATTCAGAAGAAATTTAGAGCGAACTGGCGAATTGTTTGCTTATGAAATTTCGAAAACATTTCCCTTTAAGAAAACAGAAGTAACAACTCCTTTGGGTGTTTCAGAAGATCAGTTGCTTCAAGAGCAACCAGTTTTAATTACCATACTGCGAGCCGGTTTACCCTTGCATCAAGGCTTGTTAAATTATTTAGATCAGGCGGACAATGGCTACATTTCTGCTTACCGAAAACATCATAAAGATGGCACCTTCGACATTGAGTTGGAATATTTGGCTTGCCCTTCTTTAGAAAATCGAATTGTGATTTTATGTGATCCCATGTTGGCCAGTGGCTCTTCCATGGTGTTGGCGTATAAAGCTTTATTGTCGAAAGGAAAGCCCAAGCATTGCCACATCGTTTCTTTAATCGGTAGCAGTGAAGGTTTGGAATATACCAAGAAGAATTTGCCAGAGAATGCTACGATTTGGTTAGGCGCTTTAGACCATGAAATGACTGCTCAAAGCTACATTGTTCCCGGTTTAGGAGATGCCGGAGATTTGGCTTTCGGAACGAAGGAGTAAAAATGGTAGAGCTAAGCAAGGTTTTTGGCTTGTTACTATTTAGTGCACTAAAATTTTTTCTTGCACCCTCAACTACTATAATTTCTGGTTACGGTTTTTGGGAAACAATTATCATTACCATAAGCGGAGGCTTTATTGGTTTTGTTCTCTTTTTCAAGTTTGGAGAGGTATTACAAAAAGGCTTTCAAAAAATTGTGAAGCCAAAAGCGCGAAAGAAATTCTCAAAAAGAAATAAGCTCATTGTTCGCATTAAGCGTTCTTATGGACTTTGGGGCTTAGCCATTTTAACACCATGTTTATTAGGTATACCTCTAGGAGCGCTTTTAGCTTCGGCTTATTACCGCAGTCAAAAAGGAGCACTGTGGATTTTCTTTGGCTTTATTGTCATTTGGTCGTTCATTCTTACGGGAATTAGTTTCTATTTTAAAACAGCTACATGAAGCAAAAAAAGTATCAACATTTATTTTTCGACTTAGACAGAACACTTTGGGATTTTGAGCGGAATTCAGCTGAAGCCATTGAAGATTTGTATAAGAAGCACAAAATGGAGGAGAAGCTTAAGGTAAGTTTCCCTGAGTTTTTTAAAGTATATAGCTTGGTGAACGACGAATTGTGGGCCCAATACCGAAAGGGAGATGTAGTCAAGGATGAGCTTCGCCAACAACGATACCTACTAAGCTTTCAACATTTTGGTTACGACGATGCTCCATTGGCTCTCTTGTTTAATGATGAGTACGTAGCTACTTCTTCATCTAAAACTCACTTACTGCCTCATGCTATAGAGGTGTTGGAGTATTTAAACGAAGAATATGATTTGCATGTGATTACCAATGGTTTTGTTGAGGCACAAAATGTAAAATTGGATAATTGTGATATTCGAAAGTATTTTAAGGCCATTATCATTTCAGATGGAATGGGTTTTCGTAAACCAGACAAGCGTATTTTTCATCATGCCATGAAAGAAGCAGGAGCGAAGTCTGCCAATAGTTTGATGATTGGAGATGATTATGGACCAGATGTTTTGGGCGCTAAAGCTGTGGGCATGGATCAGGTTTATCTTTGTGCTGATACAAAAGCAGGCCAAAAGGCAACATATATAATCTCTGATTTGTTAGAATTGAAGTCTTTTCTGTAAAGTAGAAATGCTTACTTAGCCAAGAATTTAAATGAGCGAACAAAGAAATTTAAATATTGACAGTGAATGGGCGGCGCAAAAGCCTTTTCATTTTTTCGGACCCTGCAGTGCTGAAAGTCCTGAACAGTTGGAGGCAACGGCCAAGGAGCTTGTTCAGATTGAAGGGAATATTTTTAGAGCAGGAGTTTGGAAACCGAGAACCAGACCAGATAGTTTTCAAGGAATTGGAGAAGAAGCCTTAAGGTGGTTGGCCGATATTAAGCAACGATATAAATTAAAGGTGGCGACCGAAGTAGCAAGTCCTGAACATTTAGAAAAAGCCTTAAAAGCGGGAATAGATGTGCTTTGGATTGGAGCTAGAACTACGGTAAATCCATTTACGGTCCAAGCTTTGGCAGATGCCATGAAAGGTATTGATATACCGGTGTTTGTAAAAAATCCCATTAACCCGGATTTAAGTTTGTGGATGGGAGCTTTGGAGCGAATTAATAAGGCGGGCATTCAAAAATTAGGAGCCATTCACCGTGGTTTTCATTTAAATGAAAATGGGCCATATCGCAACAGTCCCAATTGGAATTTAGCGATTCAGTTGAAAGCGGCACACCCAACTCTTCCAGTTATTTGTGATGCGAGTCACATTAGTGGAAAGGCGAGTTTAATTCCTCAGGTGGCTCAGAAGGCGTTAGATTTAGACATGGATGGCTTGATGATTGAAACGCATTATCAGCCGGAAAAAGCCTTAAGTGATAAGGAACAGCAATTAACACCTAAGCAATTAAAAGAAACCTTAGCCGCTTTAGTACAAAAAAAGACCTCTTGTGCGAATCAAGAATTTTTAAATCAGTTAGAGCTTTTAAGAGCGGAGATTGATCGAGTGGATGATGAGTTGATGGATCGCATTGCGCACCGAATGGAAATTGTAAAGCAAATCGGAGAGTATAAAAAGAAAAACCAAGTGACCATTCTTCAACTTGAGCGTTGGAAAGAAATTATGGATCGAGTAACGAAAAATGGAAAAGCTTTAGGAGTAGAAAGTGACTTTATACAGGCCTTTTTTAATGCCATTCATGACGAGTCTATACGACAACAAACCTTAATACACAGCAAAGAAAAATGATAGCCCAAACGCCTAAACCGCCCTATTATGCGGTAATATTTACTTCTTATTTGGTAGAAAATACCGAAGAGTACCAGCAGATTTCTCTTGAGCTAGAGCAATTAGCTGAAAAGCAAGATGGCTTTTTAGGTTTTGAAGCCGCAAGAGATGGCATGGGACTATTTATCTCCTATTGGAAAGATGAGGAAGTCATTCGTGAATGGAAAAAAGAAATAAGTCATCAAATGGCTCAAAAGCGTGGCAGAGAAGAGTGGTATGAAAAATTTCATGTGCGGATCGCGAAAGTAGAACGGGCTTATGGTTTTGAGCGCTAAGTCAATTACCCAAACTCAGCAATTACCGTTTCTCCACCAACTACTTTTTCTTCCAAGTTTACTTTTACTTTGGCATCAAGTGGAATGTATAAATCTACTCTAGACCCAAACTTTATAAAACCACACTCAGAAGCTTGTTCAACCTTTTCTTCTTCTTTGCCATAGAAAACAATTCTTCGAGCTAAGGCACCTGCAATTTGTCGAAACAATATGCTTCTGCCTTTTGCATCTTCAACCACGGCTGTTGTTCGTTCATTTTCTGTAGAAGATTTAGGATGCCATGCTACCAGGTATTTACCGGGATGGTATTTGAAGTATTTTAAAACACCTCCAATTGGGTATCGGTTATTGTGCACATTTAAAGGAGACATGAAAATGGAAATTTGCTTTCGCTTTTCATTCAAAAATTCGGTTTCTTCCGCTACCTCAATCACAACCACTTTGCCATCACAAGGAGAAATGATTTGATTTTCATTGATAACCAAATTCTTTTTTGGATCTCTGAAAAACTGCAAAATCATAATGAGCAAAAACAGACTTACTGCATAAGCTAAGTACTGTACAATTACATATTCTGATGCAAAAACGTTGGCTAAAATGCTAATGGCTAAACCAAAAACAACAACCAAGACCAAACTAGGGCCGCCTTCTTTGTGAAATTTCATAGTGCTTCAAAAATAGGGAATCTATTGCCAGTTAGAAACCAATCGTAAAAAAGTATAGACCATGGGTGCTGAAATAAAAATTCCATCAAAACGATCGAGAACTCCACCATGGCCGGGTAATAATTTTCCTGAGTCTTTAATGTTCAAACTTCGTTTAAACATCGATTCTACCAAGTCTCCTAACGAGCCAAAAACAACTACAATGGCTGCAATGGAAAGCCAAAGACTTAGTGAAACTGATGGGAATATCAACGCGTTTAAATAACCGACTAATAGCCCAAAAACAGCTCCTCCAACACTTCCTTCCCAAGTTTTTTTCGGCGAAATTCGTTCAAACAATTTGTGTTTTCCTAAGCTACGTCCAACAAAATAAGCTCCAGTATCATTAGCCCACAAAACAAAGAAGTAGCCGATAATAATTTCATAGCTATAATCATTGCCAAAAGTGGTAGCATTGAAATAGGCTAGTTCATGTAAGAGGGTAATGGGTACGGCAACATAAACAATTCCTAAAATAGTTACTGCAATATTATGAATCGGAAGCTTTTTGTTTCGATAAAGCTCAATCAAGAAAATGATAAAAATCGTTGGAATAAGTAACAGCAAATTGCCTAAGTGAAGATCAATCATGCTGTTTAACACAGATATGGTGAAGAAGCCTAAACCCGCAAGGGTTCCCATGGTTTTTTGCGGCTCAATTTCTGTGGATTTAAAGAATTGATAGAACTCTCTTTGACAAAGCAGAATCATGACAAAAAAGAGAATGGATGAAGCAAACTCACTTTGAAAAATTGCTCCTAAAAGAACAATTACAAAAACGATGCTTGTTAGTATTCTTTCTGTTAAGTTGCTCAAAACTGTTGTTTAGAAATCAGGTGTTTTGCACGAATCACATCTTCACTACTCACATACAATTCAATTTCTCCGAATATGGGTGAGTACATAGAATCCTGTTTGTTTAACACGAATGTTTTAATGCTTTCTTCTTCTAATTGTCCTCTTACCAATTCTACAAGGTACTGAGTTGGAGTGCTAAAAACTTTAACCCATTGTATTGACATGGGTTAAAGTTAATTGAATTAATTTGCTTTTTCTGAATCTACTTCCTTTGGTTTATCTTGACCGTTAGAAGTGATTGAAGGTTTTGTTTCTTCTGATTTGCTTTCACTGGAAGCTTCTTCTTTTTTACCTTCAGCTTGCTCTAATTGCTTCTTTTTTTCTGCTTCTTCACTCTCTTGATTTTCTTTCAGAAGTTGCTCTGATCTGCTTTCAGCATCATAAGCTCTTTTTCCAAAAATCTTCTCCAAATCATCTTTAAAAATCACTTCTTTTTCAAGCAACAACTCAGCCAATTGCTTTAAATGATCTTGATTCTTAAGCAGGATTTCTTTAGTTCTAGCATAGGCTTCATCAACCAATTTTTTAACTTCTTGGTCTATTTTTTCAGCTGTTTTCTCAGAGTATGGTTTTTGGAAACTATACTCACTTTGTCCGCTAGAATCGTAGAAGCTAATGTTTCCTATTTCTTCGTTCAAGCCATAGACTGTTACCATGGCATAAGCTTGTTTGGTAATTTTTTCTAAATCGCTTAAGGCACCTGTAGAAACTTTTCCAAAGGTAATTTCCTCTGCTGCTCTTCCACCTAAAGCCGCACACATTTCATCTAGCATTTGCTCTTTGGTGGTGATTTGTCTTTCTTCAGGTAAATACCAAGCAGCCCCTAAACTTCTACCTCTAGGAACAATAGTTACTTTAACTAAGGGAGAAGCATATCGGGTAAGCCAACTTACAGCAGCATGACCTGCTTCATGGTACGCAATGGTTTTCTTCTCTTCTTTTGTAATGATTTTGTTCTTCTTCTCAAGTCCACCAATCACTCGGTCTACTGCATCAATAAAGTCTTGCTGAACAATTTTCTTTTTCTTCTTTCTAGCAGCAATCAATGCGGCTTCATTACAAATGTTTGCAATATCAGCTCCAGAGAAACCGGGAGTTTGTTTGCCCAAGAATGTTAAATCCACCGAATCATCAATTTTAAGTGGCTTTACATGCACTTTAAAAATTTCAATACGCTCTTTTAAGTCCGGTAAGTCAACATGAATTTGTCGATCAAAACGGCCAGGTCTTAAAAGTGCTCTATCTAAAATTTCAGCTCGGTTAGTTGCCGCTAAAAGTATAACTCCACTATTTGTTCCAAAACCATCCATTTCAGTTAATAGTTGGTTAAGGGTGTTTTCTCTTTCATCATTACCACCTTGAGCCATGCTTTTTCCTCTTGCTCTACCAATGGCATCAATTTCATCAATAAATACAATCGCTGGCGCTTTTTCTTTGGCTTGCTTAAATAGGTCACGTACTCGAGATGCTCCAACACCAACAAACATTTCTACAAAGTCTGAACCTGAGAGACTGAAGAAAGGGACCTGTGCTTCTCCTGCAACGGCTTTTGCAATGAGTGTTTTACCTGTACCGGGAGGGCCAACCAGTAAAGCTCCTTTTGGAATTTTAGCTCCTAATTCAGTGTAGCGCTTTGGATTTTTCAGAAACTCTACAATTTCTTCAATTTCTGTTTTGGCTTCTTCTAGTCCTGCAACATCATCAAAACTGATGTTCACACTTTTCTCTTTGTCAAATAAAGTAGCCTTTGACTTTCCAATGTTAAATATTTGACCTCCTGGGCCACCGCCACCACCTGTCATACGACGCATGATAAAAATCCAGAATCCAATGATTAAAGCTATAGGTAGTAACCAACCAATTAATTCACCTGCCCAATTGCTACGCGTCTCATAATCTGGTCTAACTTGTTTCTCTTCAGGCATATTTTCATAAATCCGATTTAAATCGTTGTTAAACTGATCAATCGTCCCTATTTTTAAATAGTACTGAGGACCTCTTACTCCCATACCGCCAATACCATTGTCTCTAACTGCTTTGTACTTCTCTTGTTGTAAAGCATCCTGTTTGATGAAAATCTCTACTCGAGAATCATTTCCTGTAGTAACCACAATTAGTCTTTCAACTTCTCCTGTTTTCAACATTTCATCTACAAAGCGATTCCATGTTACTTTTCTTTCTCCACCACTGAAGTTGAAAAGATTTAAGCCGATAAGAATTACTCCTATTATTGCATAGATCCAATAGAAATTAAAATTCTTCTTTGGGCCTTTCTTTCCTCCACTACTAGGCTTTTTACCTGTATTTCCTCTTTTATTATTCTTTTCTGTCATCTTAGTTCTTAATATTCTGCTTCTATCTCTTTTATTTCTGCATCTGCCCACAATCCTTCCAAATTAAAAAAGGCTCTTTTTTCTGGGTTAAATACATGGGCAACTACATCCACATAATCAATTAACACCCATTCTAGGTTTGTGGTTCCTTCAATATGCCAGGGTTTTTCACCAATGGTCTTTCTTACCTCTTCTTCAATGGAATCTTTAATGGCATTTATTTGAGTAGACGAATTCGCATCACAGATAATAAAATAGTCTGTAACTGCACCATCTACTGATTTTAAGTCAAGAATTCTGATGTTTTCGCCTTTTTTTTCTTGAATACCTTTAATGATTATGTCTGACAATTCGTCGGATGTAATTCTTTTGCTTTCTTTTGTCATAAATTCGATTACGAATAGAGTGTAAAAATACGGATTATCCTGCTGGAATGTTATACTTGATTTTTGAGTTAAACCCTATGTATAAATGAGTTTTAGCGATTTTAACTTTACTGTTTATCATTTTAATTACACAGAGTCAACCAATATTCATGCCTTGGAAGCTATTCATGCCAAAAAGGCGAAGAATGGAGACATTTTTTGGACCGATTATCAAACTAAGGGCAAAGGACAAAGAGGAGGTTTTTGGAAGGCCAATAAAGGAGAGAATTTATTGTTTAGCCTGGTTTTAGAGCCCAATTTAAGTGTAGAAAAGCAATTTTACCTTAGTATGATTGCCGCATTATCAGTGCATGATTTACTATTGCATATTGGAATTGAAAAGGTTAAAGTGAAATGGCCAAATGATGTTTTGGTTGATGGGAAGAAAATTGCGGGAATTTTAATCGAGAATAGTCTGCAAGGCAGCAAAATCAATTATTCTATCATTGGAATTGGTTTGAATGTCAATCAAGTAGATTTTAAAGAAGTTGATAGAAAGGCAACATCAATAGCGCTTGAGTTGCATAGTGAGCATCGAGTTAAAACTATTTTTGGGCTTTGGCAAGATGCCTTTAGGCCTTATTATGATTGGTATTTAAATAATGCTTGGGAAAAAATTAAAGATTACTATCTAAAGTCACTATTTGCTTATCAAACTCCCTATCGATTTAAGGATGATAGCGGAGAATTTATTGCTTCAATCATCGGGATTGAAGAATCAGGAAAGCTACTGTTGAGAAAAAACAGTGAAATACGTTCTTATAATCTAAAGGAGGTGAAATTTATAGCGGAAGTTTAGCCGCTTTATTTACAAGCATGTTGAAAAAGTTGGTAAGTGGTTTTTCTACCATCAATTTCATAAACGCATTGATTTCACCTTTAAAAACCATGAATGTTTCAGTTTGCGAATCTTCCATTTCATTCAAATGAATATTTAAAGTGAAAGGAAATGGAACTTTCCCGAAAGATTCAACTTCAATTAAATTTGGCTCCTGCGTGTTGGTAATTTTTAGTCCAATTCTAGCCATTCCTTTAATGGTAAATTCACACTGACTTTCTTCAGAACTCCACTTTTCGATTTTATCTTCAGGCATCAATTTTTCAAAATTGTTCATGTCTGTCAAAAAATCAAACAGCTTTTGTGGGCTTGAAGTGGATACTTCTTTTTTAGTTTCTATTGTTGTCATACGTATACGTTCCAATTAGCAGGGTCTTCTCTCCAACTTTTTAAAGATTCAATATCTTCAAAGTTGATGTATTTTCCTTCAACGGCCACCTCAATCAAGGAGTCATAATCACTTAAAGTATAAAGTGGACATTGATATTTTTGAAAATTAGTTTTTGCCACTTGAAAGCCATAGCTAAAAATAGCAACCATGCCCACTACATGACATCCTTTGTCTCTTAAAGCTTGAACCGCATTTAAACTACTCATCCCTGTAGAGATTAAGTCTTCAATCACAACTACTCGCTGTCCAGGCTCAACTTCTCCTTCTATCAAATTTTGCAATCCATGACCTTTAGCAGAAGAACGAACATAAATAAATGGCAGTTCTAATTCTTGAGCTACAAGTGCCCCTTGAGCAATTCCTCCGGTAGCAACTCCTGCAATAACATCTACTTGTCCGAAATTTTCTTGAATAACTTCGGCATATTTTTGACGTATAAATGTTCTAACTTTAGGATAAGAAAGCGTTTTACGGTTGTCACAATAAATGGGTGAATTCCAACCAGACGCCCATTGAAAAGGCTCTTTCTTATTGAGTTTAATCGCTTTAATTTGTAGTAGAAATTCAGCTACTTTTAAAGCTATATCATTATTAACTTGCATACATGCAAAATTATCAAGTTTTTGTAAACGACCACCTACTTACTTTCGGTGATTTCGACGAAACATATGAACAATCGCAGACATTTCTGTTCATAAAAGCTCCCCATGAGGAAATTTATCGTTCAATTGTAGATTGGTTATTTAGGGAGTCTAGTACGATGCATGTGCATTTTCAGTTGGAAAATGTGCAAGAATCTTTTTCAGCTTTTATCGATTGTTTTCAAGTAATTCATGCTGCTGGTGGCTTAGTTTTTAATGAGAATAATGAAGTGCTTTGGATCAAACGACTTGGAAAATGGGACTTGCCGAAGGGGAAAGTTGAAAAGGGAGAAACAATTGAAGATGCTGCTATTCGTGAAGTTGAAGAGGAGTGCGGAATCCAAGACTTAACCATAAATCAAGCATTGCCTTCTACTTTTCATATGTACGTTATGAAAGAGAATATTGTTTTGAAAGAAACCCACTGGTTTCAAATGAAAACTACTTTTACCAGAAAATTAACTCCTCAAACAGAAGAAGATATTGAAGAAGTAGCTTGGGTAAGTGCTAATAAACAAAGTTCAATTATTGAATCTACTTATGCTTCAATAAGAAGCTTACTTTCTGAAAAATTTGCTTAATCCTCTTCTTTATTGTCTATGTTTTCTTGCTTTCTCTTATTATGCTGCTTCATTTTTTCACCAATTTGATTAGAAGCAGTAAAAGAAGCAATCATATTATTTAGCATATCACTTCCGGCTTGAGGTGCATTTGGCAATAGAATTAGGTTACTTTCTGTTTCTTCACCCAATGATTGTAGCGTATCATAATGCTGCGTTACTACAATTAAAGCAGATGCTTCTTGAGAGTTAATGCCAACTTTGTTTAACACTTCTACACTTTCTTCAAGTCCTCTGGCAATTTCTCTTCTTTGGTCGGCAATACCTTGACCTTGTAATCTTTTACTTTCGGCTTCTGCACTTGCTTTGGCTACAATTTTAATTCGCTCAGCTTCTGCTTCAAACTCTGCAGCTACCTTTTCTCTTTCAGAAGCGTTGATACGGTTCATGGCTGATTTAACCTGCTCGTCAGGGTCAATATCAGTTACTAAAGTTTTAATAATATCGTATCCATACTCTTGCATAGCTTCATTCAGTTCCCCTTTTACTGCAATGGCAATGTCATCTTTTCTTACAAAAACATCATCCAACTTCATCTTAGGAACTTCCGCTCTTACTACATCAAAAACATAAGAAGTAATTTGTGCTGATGAATTTTCTAATTTGTAGAATGCATCATAAACTTTGGTTTTTACTACCTGAAATTGCACTGAAACTTTAAGTCTAACAAAAACATCATCCTTGGTTTTGGTTTCAACCAAAACGTCTAATTGTTGCACTTTTAAATTTATGCGACCAACTATGCGGTCAATAAATGGAATTTTTAATTGTAGTCCTGAACTTCTTACACTACTGAATTTGCCAAACCGCTCTACAACAGCAGATGTTTGTTGTTTAACAACGAAAAAGACTCCTTTTAAGAAGAAAAGTAGAAAGACAAGTAGAAAAATACTGGGGATAAACTGTTCCATAACTTCAATTTAGATGAAGATAAAGATAGTTTATTTACTGAGATCGTATAGGGTTTTTTCTACTTCAACTGGATTGGGAGCAAATGCTTGAATTAGCTTGCCATTTTTGTCGATTAGGTAATATGAAGGAACGGCTTTGACTTGATATTTTTCTCGAATTTCATAATCGTTTCCATAGTGCAAGAATGGCCATTCGTAGTCATTTTTACTTTTTAAATCAGTCATCACCTTTGGATCTTCATCCAAGTTAATGCTTACAAAGTGAATTTCGTTTCCATATTTTTCATGGAGTTTTTTCATCACTTTTAATTCTCTTAAACTAGGAATAGACCAATTGGCCCAAAACGACAAATAGATTGGTTTTCCTTTGAGTTCATTTAAACTTACCGTTTCATTTTTACTATTGAGTAAACTAAATTCGGGCGCTAATTCTTGGGTGCCAAAAAATTTCAATTTTTGCTTAATGGCTTTAGCCATACTTTTATTTTCTTCGTTTTGCCCTGCTTTTGTAATCTGATCAAGCATAGAAATTGCACTTACCTGTTCAATTGTTCTTTTGTGATAAACTTCAAAAAGTCCATTGATTAAATATAGCTCTGCTAGCTCAAGTTGAGAAAACCCTTTGTCTTTTTGGATTAAGCTTAGACTTTTACTCAAATCTTTATCAAACATAATGGCTTTTAAAAGCTCGCTTCCTTTTTTAGTAATGCAGTACTGACCAAAATCTTCTTTGTAATACTGAACAAAAAAGTTCATATACTCCTTATTCTGATACCTAATCTCTTTATTGTTCAGGTATTCTTCAAAAAGTTCCTTTCTAGGTAAGCGATTAATATCTTTCAAATTTGCTAAAGCGTAAGTGCAATATTGTTTAACAAACTCAGGTGATTGAAATCGACTGTCTTGTTCTATTTTTTCAATGAATGAAAGACTTTGTTTTTGAGCGGCATTTATCGCAAAAAGGCTATAGTTTTCTGTGAAAAAATCTTGATAAGCTTGGTTAAAGGCTTTTATTTTTTGATTCAGCTCATCTGCTCTTGGAAAAGCAAATTTTAAATCAAGTCTTTTGTTGTATGCTTGACCTTGATTTTTTTCTTCATCATAACTTAAAGTGAGATTGTAAACAGCTCCAGGTTCTGCAAAAAAGCTGCTCTCTTTATCTTCTATTTTAAGGTAAAGTTGTTGGGTGCTATTCAAATCTACGGTGAAGATAAATTGATCTTCTTCAATAGACGTTTTCGCGATCACATTTTTTTGAAGGCTTATGAAATCATTGACTACTATAAGGTTAATCTCCTTACCATCAAAGCCGATCACATTTCCTTGAATACGAACTTCTTTAGCGAATCCTAAAATGCTCAGTAAGCAAAGTAAAGTGAAACTAAAAATGCGCATACTTAAAACTGAATGTTTGAAGGTATAAACTGACTAGCATCTCCATTATTGCGAATGATGTCACGCACAATGGTTGAGTTTATAGCTGCATGCTCTAATTCTGTGAAAAGAAAAACGGTTTCAATATCAGGGGCCAGTTGACGATTCATTTGTGCAATAGAACGTTCGTATTCAAAATCCATTTGATTTCGAAGACCTCTCAGCAAAAACTGAGCGTTTATGGATTTGCAATAATCTACAGTCAAGGTGTTGTATACATCTACTTTTATTTTATCACTCTCAAAAGCACCAGCAATCCATTCTTTTCGCTGTTCAAGGCTAAACATGTAGTTTTTTTGGGAGTTATTTCCAATGGCTACAACAATTTCATCAAATAATGGCAACGCACGGTTAACCACTGAAACATGACCTAAAGTAATTGGATCAAACGAACCTGGAAATACAGCAACTTTTTTCATGATACCTCTTTTTGAAAGAACGTAAAGTTAACATTTCCGTACTTTCTACTAAATTGATAATTGGGGTGATTCTCAAAGTTTAACTCCCTTCCATGCTCTAAAATGAAGAAACCATTTGTTCTTAATAATTGAAGTTCAAAAATTAGATTTGGTAAGTCTTCACTTCCTTTCAAACCATAAGGTGGATCAGCAAAAATGAGATCAAAATCCGTTTTACAGCGATTTAAAAATTGAAAAAGGTCTGATTTAATACACTTGATTTGAGTTAAGTTTAACTCCTTTGACATTTTGTAGATGTAGTTCAAACATCCTTGATGTCGATCTATCGACAAAACGGAATTTGCTTCTCTAGAAGCAAATTCTAAACTCAAATTTCCTGTACCTGCACATAAGTCTAAAATGTCAGACCCTTCTAATTCAAATCGATTCTGAAGTAAATTAAAAAAACCCTCCTTGGCAAAATCAGTGGTTGGTCTAACCGGTAAGTTCTTAGGTGGACTAAGTCTTCTTCCTTTATGAATACCAGCTATGATTCGCACAAGTACTGATTAAATAGATTGTAAAAATGGGATAAATTTATTTGACTAAGAACTTGAGAGCTTTTTATGCTTGGGTTAAGCTCGGCGATAGAAACGTCTCTTAAGTACTTAAAAACCATTTGATAAATGGGCGAATCTGTTTCTATTTTCCCCATTAATTGCAATGGTATTTTGTCTCTGTCAATCTCTAATTGTTCAGTTACATAAAGCAAAAAATACATGAAGTCTTCTACCGATTTATACTCAAATTGATTGTAGAAATGGAGTTTTTGATTTTTGATATAAGCCAATTGAAAATGATCGTCATGGATTTGGGCAAATAATTGATTGTTGGCCTTTTGTTTAAATGAACTGATAATTTCTAAAAAAACGGAAGACTCATGCACAAACGAGCAAGGCCCAAAATGAGCGTTAAACAAGTTTTGGATTAAAAATGGCAATTCAAATACTATGCTTAACTGTAGACTTTTTACTTCATGATTTAGTAAGTCACCTGAATTTATAAGCTTAGAATGATTTAAATTAAATAATTCTGCTTGATGATTACTATCAAATAATGCTGTTGGACTTAGCGTAAATAAGGAAGAACAAACACTTACAGAAACTTTCTTGAACTCTTTTGGAAAAGCATGAACGATTAATCGTAGTGACTCTAGAGTTTGACTCCAGTTGGTATTTTCTCCTAATGCATATTTTTCAAAGCCTACAAATTGCAAGCTATTTGCATTAAGATAACAAACATGAAGTTGTGTTTTGCTTAATTGAAAATAAAGCTCTAATTGTGATTTCTGATCAACAAAACTCTGATCGAAAAGCGATTTTTGGAGCGCTGTTGAATTAGCCATAAAGACTATCTCCAGTTACCGGTAGTAATCGGTTCCGTTAATGAGCCAATTTGAACTCGATCTTCTAAGTCAACGTTTTCACTTTTGGTTTTTAAACCTGTGTAAACTTCCTCAAGCGTAGTGTAAGCTTCAAATACATTCACATTGACTTTGTTTTTCTCAATAACGTCTGCTTTCATTTCAAAAGTAGAACCTTTACTAAAAGGAACAATAGGAAGTGAATCTATAGCAAAACCTTCTGGGAAAATAGTAGAAGCAGGAACCAAAGAAGTATCTCTAATCACAATCCCTTGTGCAACAGCTTCTGCCTCTGTTAATGTATCAGGAACATTTCCAATTGCTTTAACAATAGTTAGAGAATCGTTGTTTAAGAAGTTAAGCAATTCGCTAAAGCTTCCGGCATATCTTCCTTTTTCGGCTTTAAATTGTTTTTGAGCCTCTGCAATGTTTTCCAATCTGGTATGAACAACATTTTCTCTGCTTTGAGCTTCTTCTTTAAATTCAATTTTACTTTGAATTCCATCATATATTAAATAGCCTAAAACACAAGCGATAGCAAGAAGTACAAGTTGAATTACAATCTTCATGGAAAATTTGATTTTTAAAAATTTACAACGCTCACAAATCTACAATTTTTTTGTTGGTGACAAATGCTATTCTCGCATTGTATTTAGGTTAATTTTGACACATTCATGAGTTCAGAGCCCAGTTATTTTCAGAAAACATTTTACAGCTATTTACCTGCTTCGCCTACTAGCGATCAAGTGGATTTAATTGAACGATTGGAGCGCTTTCTATTTCAGCCTATTCACCGACCTGCATTTATCATAAGAGGTTATGCCGGAACTGGAAAGACAACTTCTGTTGGTGCTTTAGTAAAAACCTTGCCTCAATTTAAATATAAAACCGTTCTTCTTGCACCAACAGGTAGAGCAGCTAAAGTGATGTCTGCTTTCGCTAAGAAACAGGCCTTTACCATTCACAAAAAAATATATCAGGCAAAAAAATCAATTGATGCTCAAATGCGCTTTGAATTGGCCGCCAACTTACATACTAATACCGTTTTCTTGGTAGATGAGGCTTCTATGATTGCAGATCAAGGTGGTAGTGTAATATCATTTGGGAGTGGACAAAGAAGTTTGTTGGATGATTTGATTCAATATGTTTATTCATCGAAAAATTGTCGCTTGGTTTTTATTGGAGATATTGCCCAATTGCCACCTGTAGGAAGTGAGCTTAGTCCAGCTTTAGATCCTCAATATTTAAAGCGAAATTTTGATTTGAGTTTGAAAGGGGTGGAGCTTAAAACGGTTGTTCGCCAAACGGAAGATTCTGGTATTTTGTGGAACGCGACCAATTTAAGAGAGCAATTAAAGGAAGAAAAACCTAGAATTCAATTTAAAACAGAAGGTTTTACAGACGTATCTGCGATAAATGGTTTTGAACTTGAAGACGAACTTCATACAGCCATTTCAAAATATGGCGATGATCAAGTGATGGTGGTTTGTCGTTCGAACAAACGAGCTAACGAATTTAATCAGCAGATAAGAATTCGAATAAGAGGACAGGAGGAAGAAATCTCAGCAGGAGATTACATCATGATCGTTAAAAACAACTATTACTGGTTAGGGAATGGAGCTGATACTGCTTTTATAGCCAATGGTGATATTGCTGAAATTATGAGCTTGGGAAATTTTGAAGAGCGTTATGGATTTCGTTTTTGTGATGCTAACATCCGCTTAATAGATTATCCCAATCAACCCATAGTTGATGTTAAAATCATGTTAGATGTTATTCATGCAGAAACTCCTTCTTTGGATCAAGAACGTGCAAAAGCATTTTACTTTGATGTAATGGAAGAATATTTGGACTTTGGAACTAAGAAGAAACAGTTGGAAGCCCTGCAAAAAGACCCTTATTTTAATGCCTTACAAGTCAAGTTTGCCTACGCAGTTACTTGCCATAAATCGCAAGGCGGGCAATGGAAAGCGGTGTTTGTTGACCAAGGTTATTTAACCGAAGAAATGGTAGACTCATCATACATCAGGTGGCTGTATACGGCTATCAGTAGAGCCACAGAACAACTCTATCTGGTCAATTTTCATCCAGCCTTCTTTGAAGAAAGTTAGACAACTACTTTCATGTCTTTTTGCAAATCTTCTATGGAAGATTTGGGCAAATCATCAATGTCTAGAATCATAAGCCCATCTAAGGCATGGTTAAATTTTGGGTCTAAGTTGAAGCCAATGATTTTCGCATTTTGACGGATGTATTTTTTTATAAGTACCGGTAGTGGAGCATGGTCAGGTTCAACATCTGAAATAATTTGATCAATTTTTTTCATGTCTTCTTTGGCTCCATCCAATAACGTGCCTCCCTCAACTTTTTTAAAATTTACTTTAAACTGTTTTCTGGGTTCAACCCATTTGGCTAAATGATGGTTAAAGTAAAACCGACGAATAAACTCCACCATAAGCATTCTTGAAAATCGAGAATAGTTGTTTGAAATACTCACTGGGCCTATTAAGTATTTTACTTCAGGTTTTGAAGTCAGAAAATGCATGATGCCTTTCCACAAAAGAAAAAGTGGAAGCCTCTTTTGTTGGTACTCTTTAACCACAAAGGAGCGCCCCATTTCAATACTTTGCGCTAATATGGGCTTAAACTCTTTTTTAAGTTTAAATAAACTGTGAATGTAAAATCCTTTCTTTCCATGAGATTTTAAAATGTCGTCACCTTTGCCCAATCGATATGCACCAGCTAATTGATGGTTTTGTTTATCCCACAAGAATAAATGCTGATAATAGAAATCATATTCATCCAAGTCAAGAGCCTTGTTGCTACCTTCACCAACTGCCCTAAAAGTAACTTCTCTTAAACGACCAATTTCATGAAGGAGGTTTGGGATTTGATTTGCCCCACATAAGTATAATTCAAACTCTGCTTGTTGCAATATGCGATAGCTTTCCAGTTTTTCAATTTCTTGAATTAAAACCAGAGAATCTTTGGCCAATGCAATCGGTTTAGCTGTTTTTAGTCGTTTTAGTTTTTCTTTAAAATAAGTGCTAACTTCTGATGATGAACCTAAACAATAGGTTTTTGCTCTTAAAAATCTTCCTAAATCTTGAGGCTTTACCCATTCTTCTTGTTCACTAACCTTAATTGGTCTGCCAATACGAACTTTCACCTTTGTGCCTTTTTTCTTTAGCATTTCTGAAGGCAAGGCAAGTGTTCGTAGATTCGGATGAACCATTCCCAGTAAATGAAACAATAGGCTATTGCTACCATTAAAGAATATGGGCACAACCGGCACTTTGGCTTTTTTGATGAGTTTGAGAATGGAAGTTTGCCATTGCTTATCTATAATATGACGTTGATGGCTTTGAAAGGAAGAAACTTCGCCTGCTGGAAAAATCCCAAGTCCACCGCCATTTTTTAACTGAATCAAAGCTTGCTTAGTTCCAACAAGGCTAGAAGAAGCCTCTTTTCGGTTTTCAAATGGATTTACAGAAAGAAAATAATCTTCTATGGGTTTGATTTCTTTTAATAGAAAATTAGCCATGACTTTAAAATCAGTACGCTTTTTACTAACAATGTAAAGCAGCAGCAGGCCATCAAGCGCTCCAAAAGGATGATTGGAAACGGTAATGAAGCTGCCTTCAGTAGGAATTTTGTTTAACTCTGTTTCATCTAACTCAAAGTGAAATCGCAATTCTTGAAATACGGCTTCAATAAATTCTAGGCCATTGTAGTGGGACGTTTTTGCATAAAGCGCATTCAATTTTTTAATACCACTAATACCCATTAAGACTTTAGTAGCCAATTTAAAACGTTCAAGATGAGTGGTTTTGCCAAAAGCTTCTTCCGTAATCAAATCCCCTTCCATAGTGGAGCAATTTTATTGACTTTATGTAAGTTGAGCGTTAAGAAATAATTAACGCTAATACACTTTATTTTTTGGAAACCTTAAGAGGAATTTTTTGTTATGAGATTGAAAAGCTGCTTAATTTCGATTACTAAAACTAAAACACATGAGCACAACAAAATTCAAAGGAGATACGATAAAACTTAGTGGAGATTTACCTCAGGTAGGAGCCACTGCGGAGGATTTTACATTTGTTAAGCAAGACTTATCAGAAGGGAGTTTAGCTGATTACGAAGGGAAAGTGAAAGTTATCATTGCCTTGCCTAGTTTAGATACGGGAATCTGTCAAGCTGAAGCAAGAGCTTTTAATGAAAAACTTGGAAAGAAAGAGGGTGTAGTTGGTTTAATTGTTTCTAAAGATTTGCCAATGGCCATGAAACGTTTTTGTACAACAGAAGGTATTGAAGACGTAATTCCTGCTTCAGATTTTAGATACAATGATTTTGCAACAGAATATCAAGCTGAAATGATTGAAGGTCCTTTGAAAGGCTTGTTAGCAAGAATTGTTTTTGTAGTAGACCAAAATAATGTAATTAAATACATAGAAGAGGTTGATGATGTAACCCATGAGCCAAATTATGATGAGGCCATGAAAGCGGTTGAATCATTGGTGTAAAAATAAAAAGGCTTCCATTAGGAAGCCTTTTTTTATGATATGTCAGTTTGTATCCAATTTGAAATGTCAGAGGCGTTGTTGTAAATCATATAATGTGTTCCGCCTTTAAAGGTCATCGCTTGGTGTATATTTTTTATCGGAAATACCAAGTCAGCCGTACCGTGAATATGAAGAAAAGGACAGTTTAATTCTTCTTCCATATTCCATTGAGCAATGGCTTTAATGCCCCAATTGATAAAATCCAAACTTGCCGCTTTTACCATCTTATGAAAGAGCTCATTTCCTGCGGCGTTGGCTTGGTCGTAAAAAGGCTTTAGCGTAATGCTTGCATCAATGGCAAACTTGGCAGCGTTTTTTGAGTTTGAAGGTAATTTTTCTAACCAAGCCATATAGCCGGGCATTTCTGATGTTCTTTTAACAGTACTGATTAAATAGAGCTTTTTAATTGGCCGAATTCTAGAAATTTCAACACTTACAATGCCACCTAAACTAACGCCGAGTAGACAAATATTAGGGTCGTCAGGAAGTTGCTCGGCAAAGCGTTTTGCATATTCTTGCATGCTCTCTCCTTCAACTGCTTCGATCCAATCTAAAAAATGGATGTCTGCGTTTGGAATGGCTAAACCTTCAAAAATTCGATGGTCTTGTCCTAAACCAGGAATACAGTAAATGCTCACTTTCATGCTTTCTCTATTTTCTCCTTTACTTCCATTTTTTCCTCTAAATTAATGGCTTCAACGCTTTCGTTTTGTTGACTGTAATTTAAGCTTACATCAATTTTTATTGGAAAATGATCGGAGCCCATGTAAGGAAGTCTTTTCATTTCAATTACTTCAAAATGCTTTGAAACAAAGATGTGATCTAAGGGCCACCGGGCCCAAAAGTGCCTGGCATGAAATGTACTGTAAAACCCTCGTCCAATTCGGGGGTCTAATAATCGACTAACTTTTTGAAAGAGTCGTGTTGTTCTAGACCAAGCCACATCATTTAGATCGCCAGCAACTATCACAGGTTTATCCAAAGATGCAATTTCTCTACCTATTTTTAATATCTCCGCATCTCTTTCAACGGTAGTTGTGCTTTGGGTTGGAAATGGAGGTTCTGGATGTACCCCGTAGAAATGAATAAGTTGTTTGTTCGCAAGTTCAATATTTGCTCGGAAAGATGGAATGTCATCGTTGACCAAGTATCGAAATTCAGGCTTCTGAAATTCTACCTTGGAATAAAGCAACATGCCATAAGTATTCCCTAAGGGCAATAAATGCCTGAAGGGGTAAATGCTTTCTATTTCACTAATTTGAATTTGCCACTCTTCATCAGCTTCTAGTAAAAGTACAATGTCTGCCTTTTCTTTTTTTATGATTCCACAAAGCGTTTGGTAATCACTATTCTTCATTTCGACATTAGAAACTAAAATGCTGATAGAATTTTTAAGCGATTGTGCACTTTTAATTTGCTTGCTTTTTAGTTTGGTGTAGGGAAAGATACGAGTAGAAATAAAGATCAATGCTGCTGCAGAAATTCCCATGCTAATGGTCAGGTAGTAATTTTCAAATGGAAGTAAAAGAACTGCTCCAATAAAAATAGGTAAGTGTAAAACAAGAATCTGTTTTCTGGGATAATCCCAAATTCTTACCAACCAATGCTCATGCTTGAGCAAAGGAAGAAAAGTAAGCGCACTGAAAAGGTTAAGCAAAACAATTAGCAGGATTTCCATGTTTCAAAAATAAACCAAACCCATTAAGCTTTTTCTACAATTTTTGTTTTAAAAGTTTATTAAAAAACCAAACCATGAAACTACCCTTTTTAATGTTCTGCATAATGTTGTCAGTCTGTGTTTCAGCTCAACTTGTTGACTTTGATAATGAAGAAATCGAGCGTGATTTTTTATACAACATCAATTTATATGCTCAACAATATGCAGGCTCAGTGGTAGACGCTTATGGGGTAAATCAAGCTACGGCTTGGCAATTCAGTGGAAAAACACTTAGGCCTTTAGGTTTTAGTATTGCTTTGCAATCTTCTGCAACATTCTTAAAAGAAAGTGATCAACAGTTCAATTTTAATCAAACAGGTTTTAGTGATAAACTGCGTTTAGCCAATCCCAATGCACCTAATTTACCGACTGTAATTGGTGGTGCAACTGAAAAGGATTTAATTTACCAAGTGGAAGGGGAGTTGACCACTCCTTTTGGTGGAACCGTGCAATATGAAGAAGATTTTTCGGCATTGAATGGGATTAAAACCCCTTATAATGCCTTACCTAAAACAGCCTTGCTTTTTAGTATGGGTTTGCCAGCAAATTTTGAAGTGAGCTTACGGTATTTCCCAAATGTAGAAGTAAGGGACGTAAATCACTATGAGTATGGTTTCGGTTTAAAACATCAACTTAATAAGTACTTTTTAGAAGAGGAGTCACCCATTTATGTATCTGCAAGTGTGCTTTACAATTATTCGCGTTTTGATTATAAACCACAAGATTTATTAGAGGGGGAAAATCAAAATGTAATTTTAGAAGACCAAACGGTAAATGCAGAGCTTACGGCTTCTTATGAAAAAGAATATTATTCGGTTTTTGGCTTGGTATCCTATTACACCACCAATACAGCGTTCAATATAAACGGTACCTATCGCTATGAAGTGGAAGAGCAAGATAGTTTTGGAAATACCGTTGTTCAGGAAGCCTTTAGTGTGACGAATCCAGTTAATCTAAGTTCGACACAAGGGTTAATGAGGGCTGCAATTGGAGCATCAGCTAAATACAAAGAAATAGCTGTGCTCGCTCTTGCCTATAATTTTTCAAAATATCACTCCTTATCATTTAACTTGGTGTTTAAAATAAACAACCAAGAAAAAGAGTAATTACATCTTCGCTAAAATGGTATTTAAGCTTTCACTTGCTTGCATCACTTTAGCTGTTTTTTCTTGGTTTGGTAAATAATACCCGCCTAAATCAACTGCTTTTCCTTGTACTGAGTTTAACTCATTTACAATGTCTTCTTCTTTCGCATTTAATTCTTCTGCAACAGATTTAAAGCTAGCTTGAAGTTCAAGATCTTCTGTCTGTGCGGCTAAAGCTTCTGCCCAATATAGTGCCAAGTAAAAGTGACTTCCTCTATTGTCCAACTCACCTACTTTTCGTGAAGGTGATTTTCCTTCGATTAATAATTTCTCAGTAGCTGAATCAAGTGTTTTTGCAAGAATTGCCGCTTTTGGTTTATTTTCTTTTTCTGCTAAATGTTCTAAACTTACGGCTAGCGCTAGAAATTCTCCCAAAGAATCCCAACGTAAGTGATTTTCTTCAACGACTTGTTCCACATGCTTAGGAGCAGATCCACCAGCACCTGTTTCAAACAAACCACCGCCATTCATAAGTGGTACAATAGAAAGCATTTTTGCCGAAGTGCCTAATTCTAAAATAGGGAAGAGGTCTGTTAAGTAATCTCTCAACACATTTCCAGTAACCGAAATGGTATTTTCTCCAGCTTTAACTCGCTTTAAAGTATACTTTGTTGCTTCTTTTGGCGACATGATTTGAATGTCTAATCCTTCCGTATCCAATTCAGCTAGGTATGTGGTCACCTTTTTAATCAATTCGGCATCATGTGCTCTGTTTTCATCTAACCAGAAAATAGCAGGCCATCCAGTTGCTTTTGCTCGACTAACGGCTAAACCTACCCAGTTTTTAATTGGGGCATCTTTTGCTTGACACATTCTCCAAATGTCTCCTGCCTCCACTTCGTGTTCAATAAGCACTTCACCAGCATCATTGATGACTTGCACTTTACCATTTCTAGAAATTTCAAAAGTTTTGTCGTGCGAACCATATTCTTCTGCTTTTTGAGCCATTAAGCCAACATTGGGTACAGTGCCCATCGTAGTTGGGTCAAATGCACCATGTTCTTTGCAAAACTGAATGGTTTCGTCGTAAACAGCTGCATAACTACTATCCGGAATAACCGCTTTGGTGTCTTGTGTTTTTCCTGCTTTGTTCCACATCATTCCGGAATTACGAATCATGGCAGGCATAGAAGCATCAATAATTACATCAGAAGGGACATGCAAATTGGTAATTCCTTTGTCCGAATTTACCATGGCTATGTCTGGGCCGTTTTCAAGAGCCGCTTCTATATCGGCTTCAATGGCTGATTTACTTGCTTCATCTAAATTGGCAATTTGAGCTAAAATACTACCCAAACCATCATTTGGATTAGCACCAGCTTGAGCAAATTTGCTTGCATGTTTCTCAAAAACATCAGCAAAAAATACCCGAACGGCATGGCCAAAAATAATGGGGTCAGAAACTTTCATCATCGTCGCTTTCATATGCAATGAGAAAAGCACCCCTGATGCTTTGGCTTCTTCTTTTTGCGTTTTCAAGAAGTCTAAGAGCGCATTTTTACTCATAAAAGTACCATCGATAACTTCTCCGGCTAATAATGAAATGTTTGATTTTAAAGTGCTTTTGTTGCCAATTTCATCCAAATGGATAATGCTAACTGTTTGTGCGTTTGGCACCGTAACTGACTTTTCATTGGAAGCAAAATCATTTTTTCCCATAGTAGCTACATGTGACTTTGAATCTTTGCTCCAAGCGCCCATACTATGTGGGTTTCTTTTGGCAAACTCTTTAACCGCTTTAGGTGCTCTACGATCTGAATTTCCTTCTCGTAAAACTGGGTTTACTGCACTTCCTTTTACTTTATCGTAAGTAGCTTTTATGGTTTTTTCTTCTTCTGTGCTTGGGTCTTCCGGATAATCTGGAAGGGCATATCCCTTGGCTTGTAATTCTTTAATGGTAGCTAAAAGCTGAGGTACAGACGCACTGATATTTGGCAATTTTATGATGTTAGCTTCTGGCTTTTTGGCTAATTCGCCCAATTCGCTCAAGGCATCATTTACTTTTTGTTCATCACTTAAATAGTCTGGAAATACCGCTAAAACTCTTGCCGCAAGTGAAATGTCTCTTGTTTCAATTTCTACTTCTGCTGCTTTGCTAAAGCCTTGAATAATAGGAAGAAATGAATAAGTAGCAAGAGCTGGTGCTTCGTCTGTTAAGGTGTAAATGATTTTTTGAGCCATGGTATGGATTAAAACTGTTTATATCAATGTTTTTTAGAAAGGCCTACAAAGATAAACCTTAGCTGAAAAGAGAAGAAATTTTTTAGAGAAGAAAAGTGAAATAGATTTTTGAGTTGTATCTCGACTCCGCTCGATAACCCACTCAAAAGTGAATCAAATAAATTGTAGTTTTTACATAAAGTGCTCCGCTTTAATTTTGTGTCTATCTTAAATACTATCACTAGGCTTCGATACCCATCCGAAAGGAATTAAACCGAGCGAGCTTTTTTCTTGTCACATCGAGTGGTTTTGCCATAGGCAAAAATGTATCGAGATGGACAAGAAAACGAACTATCACATTTAAGAGGCAGTTCAAAGTGAAGCTTAGGAGGAAGTAATTCGTAATTGGAAAGCGCTGTCATTGCGAGGAGGTACGACGCGGCAATCTAGCGCTTGATAACTTTCTCTGAGGACACTTTTCCCATTTCATCTTGTATTCTCACCAAATACATACCATTAGGCAATTCACTCAAATCAAATTGCTTGGATTTGGTTATTGTTTCTGAATATACCAAGCGACCGTTGAGATCATAAAGCTGAAAAATGTAAACTTCTTTGTTAGAAGAGGGTAAATCTATTTGAAAAACTCCCTGAGAAGGGTTAGGGTATAATTTTAATTTGGCTTTCTGATCTTGCTCTTCTATTGCAGTAGCCAAATCCGGAACACTATCACAAGAGCCTAGATAAACATCATCTAAATAATAATAAGAAGCTCTATGGTAAAACTTAGGGCCACCACCTAAGGTGATGGTATCTATGCTGTTGGTGTCATTAAAATTACCTATCGTAATATATTGCTCACCTCCCAATGCTTTATAGCTAGCATTATACTGAACCCAGTTTTGTTTATCCGTAACATAATTGTTTGGTGTAACGATTAGCTGGGGTGTATAAGGCAGTCGAGTATTAATGGGGGCACTTACAGCAGTATTCGAGAAATAAGCACCCAATTGATTTCTTGAGCCAAAATGAATTGAATCAGGTAAACTTAAATAAACTTGAAAGCAATAGGTTGTATCGGCAATTAATGGGCTATTTAATTGGGCTTGCAAATACTCTCTGACACCACTTCTGTATACAGTATCGTATAAATGATAGACTAAAATACCAATGTAACCAACACCACTTTTAGCAACTTGATAACCAACCAAGTTTGAAGGACTACTAAACAGTAAGTGTTGGGGAGTGGCATTATTGTAGGGAGTCATGTAGTTAAACCCTTCTGTCGTAGGTGAAACCCAACCTACTGGCATATATACAAATGAAGGGTTTGTAGGAACCGTATCCTCAAAATTAGCATTGGGTAATAGGTTTTGCCCTACCAAGATGGCAGGACAAAACCCTAAGAAGAATGCAAATAAGATTAAAACAATTTTCACTTTTGAATGATTACTTTACCAATCTTCTGCGGTACTCCATTGCTCATTAAACGGTAATGGTACATACCCGAAGGCAAATCACCGAGCTGTAACTGTCTACTTTGCTTTACTGAGGCTTCAAATACCAAGCGACCGTTGAGATCATAAAGCTGAAAATGATAAGCTTGTTTGCCTGCCTTGGGAAGTTCAAGATGCACCTGACCATTGGAAGGATTAGGATATACCCCAAATCTTTCTTTGACTGTTTCTTCTGAAACAGAAGTAATCATACCCGGAAAACTATCACAAGGCACCAAGCTGACATCATCAAAATAATAATAGGTGTTTTGATGATAGATTTGTGAACCACCTCCTGCCATTCTTAAGGTGTCTAGTAAACTATCTGCATCATAATTGCCAATTACAAAAAAACGTTCTCCGCCTTGGGCTTTAAAGCCGCCAGATAATAGAACCCAATTTTGTTTGTCTATAAAAAAAGTGGTAGTGTCAAAAGTAATTTGAGGATTTAAATGCAGTAATCTATGTTGTACTTGTAAACTATCCACTCTTTGGTTTGAAAAGTAAACTCCTAAATTGCGTTTTATGGCATAATGTGAAGAATCTCCCAAACTGATGTATAGTTGGAAACAATAATTAGAATCTTGATGAAGTGGTACAGATAGTTTTCCTTGAATATATTCTCTGCCATTTGAATTGTAAGGACTGTAGAGTATTAAACCAAAATAGCCTATCCCATTTTTAGCTAATTGAAAACCTGCAAAATTTGAAGGTGCTGTAGAATAAGGTATACCACGATTAGGATGAAAAAAATCAGGACTTGAACTAGTGACATCTAGCCAGTCATTAGCTCTCAAAATACCATTAGAGTGTCGGCTGGTATCTTCAAAGCTTCCATTAATCACCAAGTTTTGCCCCGCCAAAATAGCAGGGCAAAACAAGCTAACTATATATAAGATCAATTTCACTTAATAATTAATTTACCATGCTCCTTAACATCTCCTCCTTGTAGTAGACGATAAAAGTAGATGCCTTGTTGCAATTCAGTTAAGTTTAGGTTGTGAATGGAGTTTTCTGAAAGCTTTCTTTCTGTAGCAAGTTTTCCTATAACATCGTAAAATTGAATGCTAACACTTTGCTCACTTTCAATCAAATAGTTAATTTGAACATTGCCTTTAGTTGGATTTGGAAAAATCGAAAAGGCCTTTTGATCAGCTTCAAACACTTTTGTTCTTATGAAAGCTCTACTATTGCTATTTCCAGAGTTACCACCAACTTTTTCACAATCATTCGTCAACATATAGCCTCCCAACTCTTTCCATAAACTTCGCGCATAGTATACCGCAATGCCATCATAATAGGGACAGAGTTCTGCAATACTTCTTAGCTGCCGCATTGCTCCTTTGCTAAGCGTACTGTCTCTTTCATAATCAGCTATTAAAGCATTTACTTGCAATAGCTTTTGATCCATATTGGTGCTTGTTGAGCTAGCATTTAAACTTCTACCTAACCTAATACCCATGGGGCTTTGCTTCATGCTGTCTAAAAAATGTTTCCAGCTTTTTTGGCTTGCCATGGCAGAATCTCGACTAATATGTGCATACAACAATTGCTTTTGTAGGCCCCACATGCTATCAGCCGCATGCACCATGTGGGGTAATTTCCCTTGGCTAATGCTTCGGCTTCGATTTACCCCATTTGATTTATTGCGTTGATAAGTTGATTGAGCTTGATTACTACCATTTCGAATCAATTGAGGATTGGTGCAATTGGCAGTATAGCCTATATTACCCGTATTGTCTTTGTCTAAGGCTGAGGAGCTACCTGAGCCTGTATAATCAAAACCTAAATCAATAGCCGGATCATAACTTCCACCATTTTGTACGTAGAGTGTTACCTGGCTACCATTAGAGTTATCAGCAAAGGTTTCGCTGCCTGAATAAGCACCCAACCACTCATTGTCATTGGCGGTACCATCGCTACCTACATCACCAATAAAACCATTATTGCTTAATACAAAGCCTCTGGTATGGTCTTTCATTTTGTTGTGGTGTATGTCCATGTTACTTCCTTGGTCGCCGGCAAAGCGCAAACCAATGCCGGTATTTTCTACATTGTTGCAACCTAGTTCTTTGGCATTTCCAGTACCCAAAGTGTTTTCTAGTGATATTCCAATAACCTCCGTTTGGGTAGAAGGCTGCGTACTGTAATTACCGCTGTTATTCACAATTTTGTTTTCTAAAACGGTAACTTCTTCGTTCATGGCTCTTATGCCAAAGGCGGCTGGTGGGGGGCAGGGGTTTGCTAGTAAGCCACAAGGGCTAACGGCTGTAAAGTTATTGTTCATGTTTTCAATTACATTATTGCTAATAGTTGCCTTTGCAAAAGAGGTAAAAATGCCAACTTTACTGTGTTTTATGGTGTTTCCATTGATATTAATTTCACTGCCTCCCGGAGTTAAGGTTACATTGCTATTGTCTAACGAAATTGCCGTACTGTATCTATTGTTTGTTGGTGCAGGACCAATTCCTATAAAGTGCTCTAAATCAATTAAATTATCTTGAATGTTAATGTCAACCGTGTTTAATGCATTTATCCCTTCAAAAACATTATAAATTTCATTGTTATTAAAATCTATTTGTAAGTCATTATTTCTACTTACAAAAAACTGAGATAACCAAATTCCGTTTTCAATGTTGCCCATGCCGTTTTTATTTACTTTATTGAAAGTAATTTCATATTCAGCATTTTTGCGAGTATCAATTGACACTTTATTATTTAAAAAGAGGTTTTGATTAATAAAAACAGTATTGGGGTTTACCATGTTTGACTTGCCCATATGTTTATATGCAATTTCAGAAACTTCGGGCTCTCCAGCTAAAATAGATTCATTATTGAACTCCTCAAATATGTTTTGAATTAACATTATGTCAGATTCAAAAGCGTAAAATGTTCCACCACTACCCTTAAAGGTATTGCCAATAAAACTTAAACCAATATTTAATGGATCAGATACAGTTGCGCTAATAACTTTTACTCCGAATTCAGGATAGTAGCTCCCGGTAGTAGAATAGAGAGGTACTGTAGTTTCAATAGTATTAGAATGAAAGGAACTATAATTAACAAATATCCCACTATTCACTTGTAAAGCTCTGTTGTTGTTTTTAAAGGTACAATCGGATATGTTAAACTCACAACCATCGGTAATAATAGCATTCTCAGCATCCTTAAATAAATTATATCTGGAAATTATATTTGCCCCTGTATTTCTTTGCAGATGAATGTGATTCCAGCGTTTTTCTGGATTACAAGCTTGAAAACTTGAATTTACAATGTAAAATTCTGCCCCATTTCTTACTTGAACTTTTGCACCTTCATTCATGTAAAAATTACAGCTATCAAAAACCAGTTTCCATTGGGCCCCATTATGATTGATATAGGTATTTCTAATCACTAGTCTATTTTCAACAAAAAAGTCTTTGTGTTTAACAATTGCTAAATTTATTGGCGGTTGTATTCCCTGACTAACTCCAGGAGTGTAGCCAACTATGTAATTAATATGATTGTTCTGCTTAAACCATTGCTCGTTTGATCCATCTGGAATAGTAATTGTGCCTGGGACACCTCCTGGTGTTACAATAACTTCATCTGTGCCAGTACAACCGTTTGGTAAAGTAACAGTTACAACATATGTTGTTATTTGAGATACAGATACTGTAGGATTGGCAATGGTAGAATTATTTAAGCCAGCAGATGGGAGCCATGAATAAGTTGCTCCTGGTATAGTGCACTCAGGACCTATAGTTGAAGTATTGCACGAAAATATATCTGGTCCAGCATCTGCAACATCAATAACAGATAGATTATCAATCTCTATCCAGTCTTGTGGCGAAAATGCAACATCTTGAGGGAAAAGTACAATTTTGTCGTAATCATCATTAGAGTAGACACAAAAAGTATGGGTAGTCCAATTACCCATTAAGTCAAGAGAAGATTTAGAAACTACACCTGCCTGCAAATATGGCGTCGCATAGTAAGGATTTGAATTATTTAAGAGAGTAGAGTTTTTAAATAATCGTACGAAAAAAGTTTCTGGTAGTGTATTGTTGTTGTTTTTTCTAAGGTCAAAACTGATAGAATAAGTTCTTCCTTGTTGAAAGTGTATATCTTGAGCTATTGATTCACTATTATGACTTAAATTGGACGAAGATGGTGGATTGTATAATGCCCATGTCCACATTTTAACAGCGTAGTCTCCATTATCATCCACCACTTGAGGAGTGCCTTCAGGTGAGTTCCAATTACATACTAAATTGTTGTTAAAAGGGTCATGAATTTCTCCTGAGAAATTACTACCATTCCAACTATTAGGGTGTTTTTTAAAATTATCAAATGCTCCATTTTTGGCTAGTTCATAACATGGTAAATTATAGTCTATAGGGCAATTAGACAAGGATTTATTAAGTTTTACATTAAAACCAGTAGAGTTTGAGTTCGAATTTTTTCTTTTTATTCTCAAACTATACTCATTATCTACTTCAAGATTATTGAAATAGTTGAAAAAAATCAATGATGAATCTTTTTCAATTTTTGAAAACTTAATTAATTTAAGTGAGTCACAGCTATTTAACTTTTGATACAAATAGATGTAATTTATACCTAAAGAAGTATCTGGTATGCCATTATTTATATAAAATTCTAAATTTTTGTATGTAGCTATAAATTCGAGATAATAAATACTATCCCCGGCAGAAAATGATACACTTATAGCATTGGAGTCTGTTTCAATAAAATTAGCTGATTCGCAGGCCTCCCCTATGCTAGCATGTGTGGTATTTGTAATTGCTAAGCCCAAAATAAGGATTAATATAGAAATATTCTTCATAGTATTGATTTTGGTTAATAATATATTCTAACCGCCTTTATCAAGTCCAATAATCAAATCAAAGTGTATTCTTCAGCTTTGTTCCATCACTTTTTTTCAATTGCTTTTCCTCAAATAAAATCGGCTTCCGTAAATATAGTTATTAAACCTTTTCAGTTTTATGTCATTGGTATTAAATAATGGTTAATTCAGCTTACAGCTTTTTTTTATGGTATGTTATTAAAATCTTCTCCATTTATCCCATAAAAAAGCCCCCATGCATTTGCATGAGGGCTTTTTATAATGTTGTGGTATAGAAATTAGTATCCAAATACTTCTTCTAAACTCAATTCGGTTAATGGTCCGTAGGATTTTAATGCATTCATATCCACACGGTCTTTTTTACCAATTACCATAATGTTGTAAGCTCCATCTTTTACATAGCTTTCATGAAATTTCTTCAAGTCTGCCATAGTCATGCTTGGCACTGCTTTGTAAACATCTTCTCTCAAATCATGGTCTGCACCTCTGCGTAGAGCAGATTCATAATTCCACAATTTTGAAGAGCGTGTTATGCGTTCAGTTCTGATTTTTTCCAAAGCGGCTTTTTTCGCTAATTCAAAACTCTTTTCCGATTCTGGCATATTGTTCAACAAATCAGTCATACCCGCCATAGCTTCTTTTAACTTATCGGCCTGTGTACCAATATAAGCCATCACGTAATGAGATTTAGCCGTGTCACTTGGTGTTCTAAATGCAGAGTAAACCGAATAGGCCAAAGCTTTAGATTCTCTCATTTCTTGGAAAACAATTGAGCCCATTCCACCGCCAAAATATTCGTTGTAAATGGCCGCCAAAGCAACTGTTTCAGGATTGTATAATTCCTTTTTAGAAAGCATGTAAATCTCAGCTTGCTTCATATCATAATCTACATAGTATACTTTGTTGCCTTCATTTTCTTGCTCTACAAAGTCGATGCTATTTGGTAATGGTTTCAATTCAGCAGGAGCTTTGTGGTTGGCTTTAATTAATCCTGCTAAGTCAGCATTGTTTTTTGGCCCATAATACAAAACGCGGTGCTCGTAGCTGTTCAACGTTTTGATTTTATCCGTCAAGTTTTTGGCTACTAAAGCTTTCAATTCATCTTCCGATAAAATGTTTTTAAAAGGAGAAGTAGGACCGTACTGTGCGTAAGAGGCCATAGCCCCAAAAAGGATATTTCCTTTGTTTAGTTTGTCGTCAGCTCTTGTTTTTAAGATGTTTGAAACTAAACTATTCAAAGCTTCTTCTTCTGGCTGTGCATCCGCTAACAAATGCTCAAACAATTGCATGCCTGCTTCAAAGTTTTCATCTAAACCAGAAAGGGTAACATAAATTCGTTCATCCGATGCAAAAACGTCAAACTCGCAACCAATCTTGTAAAATTCTTGCTGAATTTCAGCTGGAGAATATTTAGACGTTCCTAAAAATGGCAAGTATTCAATGGCTACACCCATTTCTTTGTCATTGTTATTACCCATATCAAATAGGTAGTACATGCTAAACAAATCGTTGGTTTCGTTTTCAATACTTCTAACAATGATTCCATTTTCTAAAGTTGACTCATTGATGTCTTTGTCGTAATCCAAAAACAAGGGTTTGATTTCTTTCACAGCCATGCTTGAAATTTCTTTCAAGAAAGGAGAAGCATCTTCACGATTAACTTCTACTGGAGTGATTTGTGGTTTCTCCACTTCTTGTACGCTTTTGTCTTCGCCAGTTCGCTTGTAAACTACTACATAATTGTTGTTGTAGTTTTCTTTGGCAAAATTCATGATGTCTTCTTTGCTGTATTTTTTCAAAGCATCAATATCACCAACTTCATCCGCCCAATCACGCTTTTGAATAAAGGCATTAATCATCATGCTCGTTCTTCCACGGTTGTATTCCAATTGTCTGATGCGGTTCAATTTCAAATCATTAATACACGCTTCAGGCAACCAATCTGGAAAAGCACCTGCTTTTAAGCTGTCGATTTGAGCCAATAATAAATCCTTTACTTCTTCTAAACTTTGTCCCTGTTTTGGAGTACCGTTTAACATATGAGCAGAATAGTCGCTTAAAACGTAAGTAAATGAGCTTGCACGAACCACTTTTTGCTGTTGGTTCAAATTCAAGTCAATTAAACCAGCAGTACTATTGGCTAAAATCATGTCGCACAACTGAATCAATTCAGATTCTTTGGTGTCAACCCCCGGAAAGCGGTATGCTAAATACATAAATTCAGCATCTGGACCAACAACTTCGGCAATAATAGGTGCTGTTATGGGCTGCTCTTGAGCTACTTGGAAATTAGGTACATCACTAGATTCAAATGATCCAAACTTTTCCTTCACCATTTTAATTACTTCATCTGGATTAAAATCACCTGACAAACAAATGGCCATGTTATTAGGTACATAGTAAGTGTTGAAGTACTTCTTGATTTCTTGAATAGAAGGATTCTTTAAATGATCAATCGTTCCAATGGTAGACTGTTGCCCGTATTGGTGATTTGGAAATAAGTTCTTCATTAAAGCATACCAAGCTTTTCTAAAGTCACTGTCTAGGGTTCTGTTCTTTTCTTCGTACACAGCTTCCAATTCTGTGTGGAAAAGTCTCATTTGAGGACTTCTAAAACGCTCTGCTTCTACATTTAACCACTTTTCTAATTGGTTGGTAGGAATGTCGTTTACATAAACGGTTCTTTCTTGAGAGGTGTAAGCATTGGTTCCTTTTGCCCCCATTTCAGAAACCATTTTGTCATACTCATTGGCAATGGCAAAAGTGGATGCAATTAGTGAAATGCTATCAATTTGAGCATACAAAGCTTTGCGTTCTGCTTCATCTTTAGTGCCTCTATACACTTCGTATAAACTATCAATTTGATCCAACAAAGGGCCTTCTTTTGAGAAGTCCGTTGTTCCGTACATATCAGTTCCTTTAAACAACATGTGCTCTAAGTAGTGAGCCAATCCTGTAGCAGTAGCTGGGTCGTTTTTACTTCCTGCACGAACGGCAATTGACGTTTGAACTCGTGGAGCTTCATCATTAACTGATAAGTACACTTTTAAACCATTTTCTAAGGTGTAGATTCTTGTTCCTGTTGGGTCGTTTTCAATGGTTTCATACTCTTTGTTTTCGGTAGTTGCTTTTTCTTCAGCTCCACCTCCGCAAGCGAAAAGTAAGATACTCGCCAGTGCTAAAACAAAAATTTGAGTTAACTTTTTGATTTTCATTAAATTGAATTTAGTAGTGTGAATTTTAAAGTCGCTAAATTAGAGAAAGATAATGGGAATGTTCAAAAGTCTGTGATGAGTGGCCTTTTCAAGGAATTTGCTTAGAAAAAGTCTAAATCAAATTCTTGTTTCAGTTTGAGTAAATGGGGATTTTCTTCTACTAATTTGTGAAACTTTTCTTCTGGGGTATACGCTTTCTTTTGCTTTTTATCTTTTAAGATTTCAATCTGAACATCTACCAATCCATTGCGCAGATTTTTTCTCAAAAACTCATGAATGTCCGCTCGCTTAAGATTCATTTCTTCGAGCTGACTTTTATTGTCCACTTTTACTTTAACCGTTTTATCTTCTTGCAATAGCGGTTTGTGTGTAGTCATGGCTGCATAAATCATGCTACTACCTTCTGCGCCATCCGATTTGACTTTTTCGGCCAAGGCAATCCATTGCTTGTTGAATTCCTCCAGGCTAAATTCCTCTCTCATTTCTGAGGCATAAGCTACTTCTTGCTTTTCTTCTTCAACTTTGAGTTGATCTTGTGTTAGTTTGTTGATGGATAAACCAGAAGTTTTGGCTTTTTGGGCTCGAAATTTGGCAAGCTTTTCTTGCGTATTGGCAAATTGTTGAGGTTTTACTTCAGGCTTATTTACTGGCTCAGGCTTTTCCTTTTCCGGACTTACTTGATCTACAGCTAGTTCAGAAGTTGTAGAATTTTCAACAGCAATTTTTTCTTCTTTTGGATTTGAATTGGCTTTGTTTTCTTCTTTTACAGGCTGTTGAGGACTTTCGGTTGCTGCATTTAGCTCTTCGGCTTGCTTTATTCTAGGCTTTTTTTTTTTCAGCCTGATTTAAGCTGTCATTATTAATGGAAGCAATTTGCATCAAAGTCAATTCAACCAATAAGCGTTGATTTTTACTGCCTCTATACTGCACATCACATTGACGACAAATTTCTAAAGCTTGAGCAAGAAAACGAAGGTCGCACTGCTTGGCTTGTTGCTTGTATCTTTCTTGAATGTTTTTGCCTACCTCAAGTAATCTTAAGGTTTGTTCGTCTTGGCAAACCAATAAGTTTCTAAAATGAGAAGCGAGCCCATTAATGAATAAGTGACCGTCGAACCCCTTGATTAAAACTTCATTGAAAAGAAGTAAGGTTGCGGAAATATTATTGGTCAAAACATATTCAGTACACTTGAAATAGTAATCGTAATCGAGAATATTTAGGTTTTCAATGACTGCCTCGTATGTTAGTTGGCTACCTGCAAAACTTACCAACTGATCAAAAATTGATAGTGCATCTCGAAGTGCCCCATCTGCTTTTTCAGCAATCATATGCAAGGCTTCTTCTTCTGAATTTATATTTTCCTTTTGAGCAATACCACTTAAATGCTGGGCAATGTCTTCAACACCAATTCGATGAAAATCGAAAATTTGACACCGCGATAAAATGGTAGGAATGATTTTGTGCTTTTCGGTAGTTGCCAATATAAATATGGCGTGTGCCGGTGGCTCTTCCAGCGTTTTCAAAAAGGCGTTGAATGCACTTTTAGATAACATGTGAACCTCATCAATAATATAAACCTTGTGTGTTCCAATTTGTGGAGCAAAGCGCACTTGATCAGTCAAATTTCGAATGTCATCTACCGAGTTGTTCGAGGCGGCATCTAATTCATAAATGTTTAAGGAATTCCCTTGATTGAATGATTGACAAGAATCACATTCGTTGCAAGCTTCAACATTTTCAGTGCGATTAGAGCAATTGATGGTTTTAGCTAGAATTCGCGCACAAGTAGTTTTACCAACTCCTCTTGAACCGCAAAACAAAAATGCTTGAGCCAAGTGCTTGGTTTTAATGGCATTCTTAAGTGTATTGGTAATGGCTTGTTGCCCAACTACAGAGTCAAAAGTAGTGGGCCTATACTTACGTGCTGAAACTATAAAATCCTCCATAAATCAATCTCGCGGGACACAAATGTACAATTTTGATGTTGGCAGAAAAGCAAAACTTTTGAACACAAAAAGTAAGTTTGTGTACTTAATTGTGTCTTGTTTCTTCGCAAAGCCTTGATTAAAAGGAAATAAATCTTATTTTTGCCGCCCCAATTTTGGGAAAACATTAAAAACGTTAAACAATGAGTAATCATTATGAGACTGTTTTCATCTTAACTCCCGTTTTGTCTGCTGATCAGGCGAAGGAAACAGTCGGTGTATTTAAAAAGTTGCTTCAAGATAATGGAGCAAAAATTGTGAATGAGGAACACTGGGGTATGAAAAAATTGGCCTATCCTATTCAAAAGAAGTCAACTGGTTTTTACCAATTATTTCAGTACGAAGCTGAAGGCGAATTCATTGCTAAGCTAGAACTTGCATTTAAGCGTGATGAGCGTGTAATGCGATTTTTAACTGTTAAGCTTGACAAGCATGCACAAGAGTATGCCGTAAAGCGTATTGAAAAAAGAAAATCATCTGCTAAAGCAGAAAAGTAATTTTAAAAGGAAGAAATCATGGCTGAAAATTCATCAGAAATTAGATATCTCAATCCTCCAGCGATTGATGTAAAAAAAGAAAAGTATTGTAGATTTAAGAAAAACCGTATCAAGTACATTGATTATAAGGATCCGGATTTCTTATTGCAATTCGTAAACGAGCAAGGTAAACTTTTACCAAGAAGAATTACCGGTACATCTTTGAAATATCAAAGAAAAGTTGCTCAAGCAATTAAAAGAGCGCGTCACTTAGGTTTGATGCCTTATGTAGCTGATTTGTTAAAGTAAGGAGGTAGAACAATGGAAATTATATTGAAAGAAGATATTGAGAATTTAGGTTTCAAAGACGAAATGGTTACAGTAAAACCAGGGTACGCAAGAAACTTTTTAATTCCTCAAGGTAAGGCAATTGCTGCAACAAGCTCAAACAAAAAAGTTTGGGAAGAAAACATGAGGCAAAGAAGCCATAAAGAAGCCAAATTGAAAGAAACTGCTGAAAAAATAGCTAAAGCGTTAGAGACTGCAAAAATTACTGTAGGTGCTAAAGTTGGAGAAGCAGGAACTAAGATTTTTGGTTCTGTTAATAACATTCAGTTAGCGGATTCAATCCAAAAGTTAGGACATGATGTTGATAAGAAAAATATCAAGATTTTAGGTTCTCAAATTAAAGAGGTTGGAACATACCAAGCTGAATTGCGTTTACATAAAGAAGTAAGCGTTACTGTTGACTTTGAAGTGGTAGCAGAATAAGCTGCCGATTGTGATAGTAGTTAAAAGCCATGCGAAAGCATGGCTTTTTTATTTGGTAGAAACTTGTACTTCAAAATCATCTATGAAGCAGTGCTTTTTGTCTTTGTTCCACAAATACACCTTCAGTGTTGTGGCTGCTTCAATTTCCCTTTTAGGGAAAAGTAATTCCACCTCAATGGGCCACCAATTGGAGTAAGATTTAATCTGTTTGTCGGCTGGAATTCCTGTCCATTTTACACTCCCATCTTTATTTTCAAAGCTAATTACAGCAATTGATTCGGTAGGTTCATCCACATAGATTTGAAATTTCAACTGGGTATAAACAAATTTAAAGGGCTGACTCATCAAAGGTTCTAAGTCGAATTGAAAAGTGGAAGAGTACTCAAATACTTTATTCGAATGATTGCTTTCAAATCCGAAATCAGTATTGATTTCATCAATGGGGTAATTCCAATGTAAATGCTCGCTTTCAAAGTCATTCATGCTATGAATAAATGTTTTAAAGCTGCTCGGTTTTATGTTTAAATCATCAATCTGGTGAATTGACATTAAGGGACTTTCGCTACTAACAATGGCAGAATCAGGATCGAGTAGTTGCACATAAAATGGGAATTCACTTTCATTTAAAAAGGATAATGAACGACTATGCCATGCCTTCAGAATGTATAGTTTTCTATTGGGATTTAAAGTATCAGGGTCAAAATCATGATAAGATAAAAAGTGAGTTTTTTTAGGCTTAAAACCGGTGTAATAGTTTCCAACCCTCGCTTGCACAGGGTTTGTTATCACATATTTGACTTCTTTATTATCAATTAAATGCTCGTAGATTAAAGACCTTAATTCGGAGTAATGAGTAGCATTTCCCTTTAAAGTCATTGAAAGCGGTTGAACTAACAGAGCAGCTGCGAAAAGCCAGAGAGAAAGTGATTTTTTCTTTTGTATAAAAAAGGTTAAAGTCAAAACAGAGAAAGCACCTAAATAAAGCAACTCAAAGGCAGAGTTTCCGATTAAATAACATGCAATGAGTAGCAAAAGAAAATAGATCGCAATTCCTTTTTGAGAATTTTGAAAAAAGTGTTCTAATGCAAAACTAGCGGCTATGGCTGCCATTGGAATGACAAATAAATAATGTCTAATGTCAAGGCACATGGGGTTATATGCTTCTAAGGAAATACTCATGAAGCAGCTTGACAAGAGCAAAATAACTGCACTAATTATAAAGTAGTCTTTTGCTCGATTAAATTGAAAGGAGCTTTTCTTCATCTTTAAAAGTAGTGGCGCAAATAGCAAAAATGGAAACAGCAAACCTTCACGATAAGCCATACCCCAAAAGCCAGAGGTAAGTCGTTCAAATAAAATCTTATAAGATTGACTTCCATAACTACAGCGGTTTAAGTAGCTATTAGCAGAAATGGCTTCAAACCGGATGAAAGCATTTCCAAAAAAGAGTTCACAAATCAAAAAGTAAGAACCTAATAATATTCCTCCTGATAAAATGGCCGAAATCCAAAAGAGTTTGTTTCTCTTCTGAATGATATCCATGAGTAGAATAAACACCAACCAAGGAGCAATAAGAAGGATAGTACCTTTACTATTGAATCCAAAGAAAAGGAACAAGGCTAGCAATAGGCCATTCCATTTCTGATTAGAATTTACAAAATATTGACGGTAAACGGCATAAAACGCACCAACAAACGCAAAGGTGACGGCAAAATCAGGCATCAATTTGTCACTGTAAAAAAGGAACCACTCTGAAGAAATCGTTAACAATAATCCAAAGCAAAGTATTAGATTCGATTGTTTTTTTAGCATTTGATAAACCAAGTACAAACAAATTGCACTGTATGTCATGCTAGGTAAGGAGGAAGCAAAATCGTTAATGCCAAAAAGGCAATACGTGAGCCAAGTAAAAAGCAAAGTTCCAAGGCGATAAGAAAAATGGTCTTGTAGATAAAAATTTCCATTTTTCAATTCATTGGCTAAATAAGCATAGTGCATATCATCAAAACCAAAATGACCAGAATAGCCAAAAAGGTGAAAAAGCACCATAATCAAAATGGAAAGTACTAGAAAATAAAAAGGCTTCACTTCTCTCATGAATGATGATACTTGCAAAGCAATTATACGCAAGTTAGCAGCTTATTCATAGCGCAGAGATTCTATAGGGTCGAGTTTAGCAGCTTTATAGGCAGGGTAAATTCCCGAAACAAGTCCCACAACAATGCACAAACTGATTCCAAGAAGCATCCAAGCCCAAGGAATGATAAAGCCACTTCCCATAAATCCGCCAACAACATTTCCAATGGCAATACCAAAAATGATTCCTAGCAATCCTCCTAATTGACAAATGACAATTGCCTCAATTAGAAATTGATTTCGAATGGTTGATGCTGCTGCACCAATAGCTTTTCTAACTCCAATCTCTCTTGTTCTTTCTGTTACGGATACCAGCATGATATTCATTAATCCTATGGCTGCTCCAAGTAGTGTAATCAGTCCAATTACGGTAGCCGATAAAGTGACATTACTTAAATTGGAGAGTAGCATTTGAGAGATATTATCGCTTCGGCTAATTTCAAAACTGGGGTCTTTGCCGATTTTATCTCCTCTAATAATGCGAAATAAACCTGTAGCTTCTCCAATGGCTGCATCCATGTCTTCAGGATTGTAGGTCATCACACTCACTAAAAATGTGGGGTTAGAAGATGAAAAATATTGCCTTGCATTGGTTAGTGGTATAAAAGCATTTTTATCGGCACTGAAACCGATACTACTTCCTTTTTCCTCTAAAACTCCAATTACTCGATATTTTCCACTCCCAATTGAAATCACCTTGTCGATTGGGTCAGAATCGGGAAAGAGCTCATTTTTAATACTGCTACCTATGATTACTCCATGGGTTCCATATTGAATATCATGTTCTGAAAAATTTCTTCCACTCGCTAATTTATAGCCATTGGTTAAGAGGTAGTTTTCATCGATACCAAAAACAAAAATATTGGGGTTTGTCTTTTCCGATTTGTGTTTTAAGGTTGCTAGGGCAGTAGCTCTCATTGAAATGGAGGCTAAAGCTGGAAATTCAAATCGTTTTTTGAAGGCGGTAGCTTCATCAAAGCTAATTCTTCGGTAAGATTTTGCTTTTTTACCATCTCTTTGGGAATGTATGGCTGTACCATAATTCCGAATTGCGAAGGTATTTGAACCCATGCTGCTAAAATTGTCGGTAATTGAAGATTCCATAGCATCTATGGATGTTAAAATACCTACCAATGCGGTGATTCCTACTGCTATAATTAAAACCGTTAAAATGGTTCGAAGTAATTGAGCTCGAATTGAACGCAGTGCCTCACGGATATTTTCTTTAAGCAGTTTTAACATTTTGCAATGATACGAAATGGTCCTAAATGCTAGATTATTATTGGGATAAGCGGTCTTTTTTTTGAGATTATTGTTAAATTCGCAAGCCTATTTAAATCACGAAATTTAAAACAAACTATTCATCTTATGGCTTTTGATATTGAAATGATTAAGGCAGTTTACGAGAAGATGCCAGAAAAAGTAGCAGCAGCTCGTAAAGTCTTAAATCGTCCTATGACATTAACAGAAAAAATTCTTTATTCTCACTTAGATTCTGGAAATGCGAGTGAAGAATTTGAAAGAAGGAAATCTTATGTAGATTTTAGGCCGGATAGAGTAGCCATGCAAGATGCCACAGCACAAATGGCATTGTTGCAATTTATGCAAGCGGGAAAAGATAAAGTTGCTGTGCCTTCTACAGCCCATGCTGATCACTTGATTTTAGCAAAAAATGGAGCGGATAAGGATTTGCAAGATTCATTAAACAAGAATAACGAAGTATTCAACTTCTTAAGTTCTGTTTGTAATAAGTACGGTATTGGTTTCTGGAAACCAGGTGCTGGTATTATTCACCAAGTGGTTTTGGAGAATTATGCATTTCCAGGTGGAATGATGATTGGAACTGATTCACATACCGTAAATGCAGGCGGACTTGGAATGGTAGCTATTGGAGTTGGAGGTGCTGATGCTGTTGATGTGATGGCAGGAATGCCATGGGAATTGAAATTTCCTAAGTTAATAGGTGTAAAGTTAACAGGAAGACTTAACGGTTGGACTTCTGCAAAAGATGTAATTCTAAAAGTAGCAGGAATTTTAACCGTGAAAGGTGGAACTGGAGCAATTTTAGAATATTTTGGTGAGGGAGCTGAAAACCTTTCTTGTACAGGAAAAGGAACCATTTGTAATATGGGAGCTGAAATTGGAGCGACAACTTCTACTTTCGGTTATGATGATTCAATGAGAAGATATTTAAAAGCAACGGATCGAGCAGATGTTGTTGCTTTGGCAGATGAGGTAGCAGAGCACTTAACCGGAGATGCTGAGGTTTACGCAAATCCTGAAAAGTATTTTGATGAAATCATTGAAATTAATCTAGATGAGCTAAGCCCTCATTTGAATGGTCCTTTTACACCAGATTTGGCAACTCCAGTTGCTGAAATGGCAGAAAAGGCTAAAAAGAACGATTGGCCAACTGACATTGAGTGGGCATTGATTGGATCGTGTACAAACTCTTCGTACGAAGATTTAACCAGAGCAGCATCAATTGTTGATGATGCCTTTGCAAAAGGGGTAAAGCCCAAGTCAATTTTAGGAATCAATCCTGGTTCTGAGCAAGTGAGATATACGGCAGAACGAGATGGCTTAATTGATACGTTCAAGAAATTTGATACAGTAAAGATTTTTACCAATGCTTGTGGTCCATGTATTGGGCAATGGGATCGAGCTGGTGCAGAGAAGCAAGAGAAGAACTCAATTGTTCATTCCTTTAATAGAAACTTCGCCAAGCGTGCCGATGGTAACCCCAATACGCATGCTTTTGTAACTTCACCTGAGATGGTAGCTGCGATTGCTATTAGTGGCAAATTAGACTTCAATCCAATTACAGATAAGTTAACCAATGAAAACGGAGAAGAAGTAATGCTAAGTGAGCCTAAGGGTATGGAATTGCCTTCAAAAGGTTTTGCTGTTGAAGATAATGGTTTCCAAGCTCCTGCTGAAGACGGAAGCAATGTTCAAGTAGAAGTTGCTCCTGATTCCAATCGATTGCAATTACTGACTCCGTTTGAGCCATGGGATGGTAAGAATATTGAGGGAATGAAATTGTTGATTAAAGCATTTGGAAAGTGTACAACAGATCACATTTCTATGGCTGGACCTTGGTTGAAATACAGAGGACATCTGGATAACATTTCAGATAACTGTTTGATTGGTGCTGTTAACGCCTTCAATAAGGAAACTAATAATGTGGTGAACCAATTGGATGGAAAAAATAGCGAAGTGCCTGCGGCAGCAAGAGCTTATAAAAAAGCTGGTGTGCCAACCATTGTTGTAGGAGATCATAACTATGGGGAAGGTTCTTCAAGAGAACATGCAGCCATGGAGCCAAGACATTTGGGTGTTAGAGCCGTAATTGTGAAGTCTTTCGCTAGAATTCACGAAACGAATTTGAAAAAGCAAGGAATGCTTGGTTTGACATTTGCCAATGAAAATGACTACGATAAGATTCAAGAAGATGATACTTTTAACTTCTTGGATTTAGATCAGTTTGCGCCAGACAAGCAATTAACACTCGAAATCGTACATCAAGATGGATCTAAAGATGAAATAAAGTTGAATCATACTTACAATGCCCAACAAATCGGTTGGTTTAGAGCCGGTTCTGCATTGAACATGATTAGAAAACAATAGTCAATATAGTTGAATTTAAAACCCCAAGTAAACACTTGGGGTTTTTTGTTTAATGTGACTTTCAATTATTATTTATAATTTCGGTACAATGTTTGAATTCACAAGATTTAAAAAGATGAAACAACTTAGCCTAACTTTATTAGCCCTTTTAGCAATCCATGTTACGAATGGTCAGAATGCAGACCCTAATAACTTGGTTTTAAATCCAAGTTTTGAAGAAGTAGAAAAGAAAATTAAAGAAGCAGGTCAAATAACTGATGCTGCTCCTTGGAGGTCTGCAACCATGAATCCTGTGGATGTTTACTCTAGTGAAGCGAAATCAGAAGACTACGGAGTTCCGGCGAATAAGTATGGAAAAGAGAAAGCAAGAACAGGTAATAACTATGCAGGAATTGCATTTTATGGCTATCGTGGTAAAAGAAGTAGAACGTATCTTGAAACTGAACTGAAACAGCCTTTAGAGGCAGGGAAAACATATTGTGTGAAATTTTATGTAAGCCTTTCAGATATGTCAAAATATGCTTCTAATAATTTATCTGCTCATTTAAGTAAAGAAGAAATTCAGGAGACGAATGAAGCCAATTTAGCACTAGAACCGCATGTTCAAAGTTTAACCAACAAGGTTTTTGTTCAACAATTCTTATGGAAACCAATATGCGGAACTTATGAAGCGACAGGTGGAGAGAAGTTTTTGACTATCGGAAATTTTAAATCTGATGATGAAACCGTTTTAGAAAAAATTAGACTTTCAAAAGATTTTACAGGTAGACAAGAATATGATGCTTATTACTTTATCGATGATGTTTCTGTTATTGATACCGATAAATTGAAAGAAGGCGATTGTATGTGTGATGAAATAGCTGGCGGAAAAATGGAAGTAGAGTACAAGAGTTTTGGATCTACACCGAGTAAAGAAGCTAATAAAACAACCTTGTATAACTCAGATGGTACGGTTGCTACTAAAGATGGTGAAATGGAAGAAACTAAGGTAGAAGGGCAAGAAATTGCAGAATCCAAAAAGGAAGAAGTAAAGCAAGGCTTTAATATTACAACAACCTCTATATTTTTCGCGAATAAAAAATCTGAACCTAAAGCAAGTGAATCTGAAAAACTGCAAAAGGTTGCTGACTATTTAAAAAAGAATCCAAAAGCAAAATTGGAAATAGTTGGGCATTACGATGCATCTGAAACAGAAATTAAATTTTTAGGAAAAAGACGCTCATTAGCCATTCGTAAGAAGTTAGAAGCTTTAGGAATTAGTGAAGCAAGAATGATTTTGGCAAGCCAAGAAAGTAATATGCCTCACAGTTCAGGAAAAGCTGAAGATAATCAAAGAGTTACTTTCATTGTGAAATAGAATTGCGGTATTTATTTTCTGCACTTTTACTATTTTTTCTTGATTCGCTACTTGCTCAAAACTTAGTTCCAAACGGAGGATTTGAGCAACTTCATAATTGCCCGACAGCGATTAAGCAACTAGAATTTTCCAAGTTTTGGAAGTCTCCAAATTCTGGTAATCCGGAACTTTTTCATACCTGTGGGTTTATGGAAGATGTATTACCTTATGAAGGTAATGGGATGGCGGGTGCAATATTTTTTGAGAGCTACCGAAATGGTTTGGAGTATATGCAAGTGCCTCTTACTGATACCTTAAAAGCAAATAAATTTTACTGTATTCAATTTTATGTTTTACCTTCGGCCAAGAGTGACATTTTTATCAATAAAATAGGAGCCTTGGTAACAAAAAAGCAATTATCTAGCCCTAATTGGGAGCCATTTATAAAGTACCCCCAGGTTTATAGTCAAGAAGTGATATCTGATGTTCATGAGTGGACTGAAATTTCAGGAGACTTTAAGGCAAAGGGAGGAGAAGCATTTTTAAGCATTGGTAACTTTTATGAATCCTGGTATTTGAAAGAGGAAGTAAACCCCAATTGGGAGTATAATTATAGTTACTACTTTATAGATGAGGTTCGTTTATGGCCTAAGAACGGGGACTGCAAGACCTCTTATTCTTTACATCAACAGCCTAATCAAAAGGTTGCAAAGGAGCATATTGTTTACTTTGATAAAGATGAATTTGAGGTGACGAAGTCGGAATTGGAAAGACTCAATGTTTTCCTCAATCAATTGCATACAATTGACGTCAAACAATTGAAAATTGAGGGTCATACAGATTCAGATGCAAGTTTAGAATATAACATTAACTTGTCCCGAAATCGGGTGGAGGCAGTCAATAAAAAGATAAAATCAATGAGCCAAATAACCACCTATTTGATTTGGCAAGGAGAAAGTAATCCTGTGACTAATCAAAAGAGCGATTCAGCCATGGCTAAAAATCGAAGAGTAACCATTAAAGCCTTTTACAATGAATAGAGTAGTAGCTTTCTTGAGTTTGTTTGTAACAACTATTTTTCTGTTTGGACAAAGTGAAGACGAGGCTCAAATTCATCAATTTCTATTGGAAAATATTAATCATTTCCGACAAGAACAGGGATTAAAAATACTTGAACAAGCTGAATTATTGGATGCTGTTGCATTTGAACAAGCATCTTATTTGTCAGAAAACCAAAAGCTAACTCATGAACAGGAGCAAGGAAATAAGAAGACACTTCAAGATCGATTAAATTACTTTGAAGCTCCTTATGCCAGTGCTGGAGAGAATATTATTCAAATACCATTAAATTCAAAGCAGTACGTTGTGAAAGGTAAAGAAAAGGTTGTCATTAATACTAATCAGTTAATTGTAGAGGCGGCACTATTTGATTGGCTTGATGAAGAAGAGAGTCAATTAAATTTAATTGAACCCGCTTTTGAGCAAATTGGAATTTCTGTCATTAAGAATGAAACAGATTTTTACTTGGTTGTTGTAATGGCTACTTTGCCTTATGAAAACCCAGGTGTAAAGAAGTTGCCTTTTAATTTTCATGGGATTGCTCCATTTAAAAAAGAAGTTTGTGGACCATTTATTGAAAAACATGGAAGTCTTCCACAATTGTTTTCTGATGCGTTTGTTGTTAAAGGCAATGAAGTATATTTTGAATTTCACAATCTAGCCTATTTTGAAGAAGTTTTTTCGGATGGAGGAGATGGTATAGCTATTGATTTGGTAAGTCGAAATCAATACAGTTGTGAAGAAGGGAATCGTCTTTTTCCTGGTGATTTTAGCAATGGATTATTGTTGAAGCCTGCAAAAAAGATGAAATTGCTTAATGCTAACGAAGGCATAGAACAAGGAAAAGTTAAGGTTAGTATTGCCGATTTACCTGCGTTTTATAACTCAAAAGATTACGAAATTAATGGAGTGCTTATAAAAGATGGCCATGCTTGTGAGCGTGTACCTTTTAATCAAATTAAGACTAAAAACTTAAGTCAAATCGCAAATAACTATTTGCTTCAAGGTGATTCATTAAAAGGAGAGTTTGCTTGGGAAGATACTTTGAATTTTGTAATTCCTTTAGATTCAAAACAAACTCAAAAGGAAGCTTGGGAGAAGGTGAAAAGCAAATTAGCTCAATTTAATTTTGAAATATTGGCTTATGAAGGGTTTGAAGAGATTTCGCCGCAAGCTAAGCCAGAGCTTTCTGAGAAGTTAGATAGTATTGTGTTTCTTCAATTGAATCCTTTTTTGCAACAAATGGAATTACAAGCAATTGAGCGAAAAGTGGCTTGGGAAAGCTATAAGCAATTTCAAAAAAATAGCTTTTATCAAATTGAGACACAAGGAATGGATGAAAAGGAAGTAGCCAACTATTTGGAAGAAACTGCAGCAACAGATTCTGAATTGAAAGCCTTTTTATCTTCAACTCATCAATTGCAATTGAAGCTGATGGGGAAAGCAAAAGTTACTGAGGAGACAAGTGAAGAAAGTTTGATTGAAAGCTTCAAATCATTAATGAGTCTTGGAAATATTGCCGCAGCAGCTGCTATTCAGAAATACTTGATAGAGAAAGTAGAAGATAAATCCATAGTTGCAAATGCAATCCCAAAATTGGATCCTTCGCAAAAGAAGCAAAACCTAGCTGTTATTAATAATCAAATGGTTTTAGAAGCCGAAGAAGGGGCTTTAGTTTATGAAGGAAACCTTATTCATAAAGCTGCATTAGAATTACACTTAGTGGACAAAACAAACGCGGTTGTTAATTTTAATTACCATTTATCAACTTTAAATTATTGGGCTAAACATCCGGATAAAATAAAAGATGTTGAGCAATGGCTTGATGGATTTGAGAAGCTCAATGTGGCAGCAGATATTCCAACAAAAAATTATGCAAGAGCAATGCTTCAATACTATTTAATTGCTGCTAATTTTCACTATGAAAAAGATGATTTCGTTGAGCGTAAGAAAGATTTTGAAGCCATTTTAAAATGGAAAGCTAAAGCTGAGCTCGAGGATAATGAGCTACTTGATTTAGCTAAATACCTTTGTCATCAAGATCAGTTTCCAAAAGCTATATTACTACTTAAGAAAAAAGTACAGGAAGTAGATACAAATGCTGAAATTCTATCTTATTACCTGCAAATTGTACGATATGGAGAAGAGGAGTTTAATCAGAAAGAATACATGGAATTGATGGAAAAATTTGCAAGTTCTCATCCTCAGAAATTTTGTCATTTTTTTAGCAAAGAAGTAAATGGAATTCAAGCTTTAGAAGACAATCAACTTAAATCCATTTATTGCAAAAGTTGTCAATAAGTTAACCTGAGTCTCTTAACTTTACTGGCATGATAGAAAAAGGAAATAAGAAAGTCATCAATGCATGGGCTTTCTATGATTGGGCCAATTCAGTATACCCATTAGTAATTACTACTGCCATTTTTCCCATGTTTTATGAAGCTGTAACTACTACCACATTGGCAGATGGAACAAACAGCGACATGGTTGAGTTTTGGGGTAGTACGTTTAGGAATTCGGAGATATACTCTTATATCGTTTCGGCTTCTTTTTTAGTCGTTTCTATCATTTCTCCCATTTTATCAGGTATTGCAGATTATGCAGACAATAAGAAACGCTTTCTTCAATTCTTTTGTTACTTAGGAGCAATTTCATGTGCTAGCTTATACTTTTTTGACGTTAATCACTTAGAGTTAAGTATGCTGCCAGTCTTTTTTGCTTCTATTGGTTTTTGGGGAAGTATCGTGTTTTACAATGCTTATTTACCGGAAATCGCAGATGCTAGTCAACACGATCGTATTTCAGCCAAAGGTTATGCCTTAGGTTATTTAGGAAGTTCGATTCTGTTAATCATTTGTTTGGCCGTAATTATGGGTGTAGGAGCTGAATATACCAAGTACTCTTTTATAGCAGTTGCCTTATGGTGGATTGGGTTTAGCCAAATTACTTATGCTCGACTTCCAAACCATGCATTTGGCGAAAAGCCAAAAGAAAATAAATTTACCAAGGGATGGCTAGAGCTAAAGAAGGTGTGGCATCAGTTGAATGACTTAAAAGCTTTAAAAAAATATTTAATAGCCTTTTTTGTCTATAGCATGGGCGTTCAAACAGTTATGTTAATGGCTACCTTATTTGCCGCTAAAGAAATCAATTGGGGAGAGGATAGTGCAGCTAAAACAGGATTAATTGTTTCTGTATTAATTATTCAATTTATAGCAATCGGTGGTGCTTATCTATTTTCTTGGCTTTCCAAAAAGTTGGGGAACATAAAGGCGTTAGTTATTAGCAATGTGATATGGGTAGGAATTTGTATTGGTGCATACTACATTCATGAGCCTGTAGAGTTTTACATCATAGCAGCTATTGTGGGCCTAGTTATGGGTGGTATACAATCTTTATCGCGCTCCACCTATTCTAAATTATTGCCAGCAACAAAAGATCATGCTTCGTTTTTTAGTTTTTACGATGTACTTGAAAAGCTGGGAATAGTAATCGGAACATTTGCGTATGGATTTATAGAAGGCGTAACAGGAAGTATGCGTAATTCCATTTTTGCCTTGATTACTTTTTTCATCTTAGGCCTCATTTTATTAATTCGTGTTCCGAACAAAAAAGTGATTGAATCTGTCTCTTAGATTCGGCTTATTTTTGCATTCTAAAAATTTACAAAGTGCCAGAACAGAAAGTATTTGATGTAACTATTATTGGAGGTGGAATTGTTGGAGCAGCAACCTTTTATCAACTTCAAAAGCGATACCCTAATTTAAATTTGCTTTTAATTGAAAAGGAAGAACGCTTAGCAGCTCACCAAACAGGACATAATTCAGGCGTAATTCATTCAGGCTTGTACTATAAGCCTGGCTCAAAAAAGGCAATTAATTGTGTAAAAGGGAGACATGCATTGGTTGATTTTTCTAAGAAGTATGGTGTAAAACATGAAGTGTGTGGAAAAGTAGTAGTTGCTACTGAAGAGTCTGAGCTTCCACACATGGATCGGATTTTTAATAATGGAATTGCCAATAATACGGAAGGAATTGAGAAGATTACAGGTGAGCAAGTTCGTGAGATTGAACCTGAATGTGCGGGTATTGCCGGAATTCGAGTGCCTTGCACCGGAATAATTGATTTTGTTGGAGCAACAGAAAAAATGGCTGAACTAGCTTTAGCCACAAATCCGAATTCAAAATTGGTGCTTGGAGAAAGGGTTACTCAAGTCGATCAAAGTTCGGAGATTGGAACAGTTTATACGGATAAAAATACCTATCAGAGTAAACACTTTATTTTTTGCGGCGGGCTACAATCGGATCGTTTGGCCAAGAAAGATGGAGTAGATTTAGATATGCAGATTGTTGGTTTTAGAGGCGATTATTATGAATTGGAGGACCAGGCTTTGCACAAAGTAAAACATTTGATTTATCCTGTTCCAAATCCTGCTTTTCCATTTTTAGGGGTACACTTTACACGCATGGTTGATGGAAATACTGAGTGTGGACCAAATGCAGTTTTTACCTTTAAAAGAGAAGGTTATGGTAAAACAGACTTTGATTTAAAAGATACTTCAGATGCCTTGTCTTATGGTGGAACTTGGAAGTTGTTTGCAAAGCATTGGCGTTTTGGCTTAGATGAATACAAACGTGCCTTTAGCAAACGTTTGTTCTTAAATAGGCTTCAACGACTTATTCCTTCATTAACCATGGAAGACTTAAGACCGGGTAGAGCAGGGGTAAGAGCCATGGCTTTAGGAACAGACGGTGAAATGATTGATGACTTTAAAATTGAATACCAAAATAATAGTATTCATGTGCTCAATGCACCATCGCCAGCGGCAACTGCTTGTTTAGCAATAGGGGAAGATATAACCAATATGGCTGAGGAAAGATTTGGCTTAAGTGCCTAATTATTCTACGATTTGAAATTCATCATTGGTCCCTTTCCAGTCAAAAAGGAAAAGAGCCATAGCTTCATCTAATCTTTTTAAGAATAACGGATTTGGAGCATTCATCTTTTTGAAGTAGTCTTCTTGGTATTGGCCCAATTCATACTTAAAAAAGATGGCTTTAGACATGGCATACAAGTTATTGTTGCTCGGGTGATTTACCCGACTTAAATAACTTTGATACTCTCTCAAAATTCCTTCTAACTTATCAAATTCTACATCAAAAACAGCGGCCAACTTAGTCAAAACGAGATTAATCATCCGATTGTCTTGATGAGCACTTAAGTGTCTAGGAATTTCTTTTAAGTTAGCGGCAATCACAACCAGTAAAAATTTACTGTCATTTTCTGAGTCAATGTCAGGAGTGCTAACAAATTCAGGTGATTCTTTAATCATGCCTACAATGTCAGCAAAACCATCTTCAACTGCTTTTAAAGTTGTGTTGACGAATATGTTTGCCAACTTATCTTCTTTGAGCTTTTTCTTTCCGAAGATTTTTGTAAACATAGATTTAGATTGCTGTTTGTGGTTGATGCAATCAAAATTAGAGCATCTACAAGGGCAGTCTAGGAACTTGAGAAAATGCTTATCAACAAAGTTATTAACTATTTCTTCAATTTGTTAATAACTCTAAGTCGTAGAAGAATTGCTACATGAAGAAAGCGATTCATTTACAACCACTTCTTCTTCTTAAAATAGAAAAGCATAACAACTGCAACTCCTATCATAACAAGCCAAGCAAGTGGGTAGGACCATTTGTAATGCAATTCTGGCATGTTCTCGAAATTCATTCCATAAATTCCGGCAATGAAAGTCATAGGAATAAAGATAGTTGACATGATGGTGAGCACTTTCATGATTTCGTTCATACGATTGCTTGCTGTATTCATATACAAATCCATGATTCCACTTAATAGATCTCTGTAGGTTTCCATACTTTCAATAACTTGAATGGTATGGTCGTATACATCAGTGAAAAATCGCTCAGTATCTTTCTGAAGCAGTTTTGTTTCGCTTTTTAGAATGGTATTAATGGATTCTCGAAGTGGGTATATTGAACGTCTCAGATAAATCAATTCTTTTCGAACCAATTGTAGGCGATGTAATGTGTCATTTTTTGGGTTGTCCATCACTTCATCTTCTAGATCTTCAAGCTTTTCTGCAATTTGATCTAAGACAACAAAATAATGATCAACAATGGTATCAATAAATCGATAAAAGAGGTAATCTGCTTTCTTTTGCCTGATTTTACCAAAAGAAGTTTTTAATCGTTCTCTGATTAAGTCAAAAATGTCTTCTTGGTTTTCTTGAAAGCAAAGAATAATGTTTTTACCAAGAACAAAACTAATGTGTTCAAATTCAGTTTCGGTTCCTTTTTGTTTGTGAAACATTTTAATTGTGAAAAATAAATAGTCACCAAAGTCTTCGCTTTTAGGACGTTGATCAACATGTAGTACATCTTCTAGTAATAATGAATGCAGATTGAATTTCTCACCTAATTGCTCGATGAGTTTTACATTGCTAAGTCCACTAACATTAATCCAATTTATACGTTCTGGATGATATACTTGATCTAATTTTTCTGCACTTTCAAAAGACTCTACTTGTATTTCTTTTTCATTATAGCTAAAGATTTCAAGATTGACTTTTTCTTGAATCTTTTTACCTGTATAAATTAAAGTGCCAGGCGCCTGACCTACGGTCTCATGTACTTTTAGCTTTTCAGAAAAACGTCTGAAACTGATTTTAGGGATGGAAGGAATTGGGACTTTAAGCTTGTTTTTCATTTTTGTATACAATGGTTCGATAAGGAAAAGGAATCTCAATGCCTTCTTCATCAAAGCGCATTTTGATGCTTTTATACAAATCTGTTTTCATTACAAATCCTGCTATTGGGTCGCTTGCCCAAGTATATGCTCTTAAATTAACGGATGAGTCTCCAAACCCAATTACTCTTGTAACTACTTTTGGTGTTCCAGCTTCAATGTCTTCAGGGCTTCTATTGTCAATTAATTTAGGATGTTTCTCCGCTTCTTCCACCATAATTTTCATGGCTAAATCTATATCGCTATCGTAGCTTATTCCCATTTCAAGGAATATGCAAGTTTTTTGTTCTCCTATTGAAGCGTTTAAAATGGTGTCAGAATTAATAGACGAGTTTGGAATAATGTAACGCTCGTTTTGAAAACTTCTAATTACCGTATGTCTAAGCGTAATATCCTCTACAGTTCCCCAGTTAGTAGAGCCTACTTTTAGCACATCTCCAACGCGAAATGGTTTAAAAATGACAATAAAAATTCCTCCAACAATATTGGCAAAGGCAGCCTGAGAAGCAAAACCAATGATGGCTGCAAAAATTCCTGCTCCGGCAAAAAGGGTTAATCCAAGTTGTTTTAAACCGGGTATGGTGTAGAATATGAGTAAAACGCCTAAAATAAAAAACACAAAGCTGATTCCATTTCGCAGAAATTGATAATTAGTTTGGTTTGAGGTGCCTAAATGATCTGATTTCTCAAATTGTCTTTTAATGGCTTCACGAGTAATTCTAGCAGCAATCACCATTACTACTATGATAATAATGGCATAGACGAAATATCGATACGGACCTAAAAATTCCTTAAAGTGAAGTATATAATCATGAAGCTGATTGTTGGTGTTATTAAGCAAAGTCATTAGCTCAAGTCTTTTTTAGTAATTAACCCTTCTTGCATAAATTCACGGATAACAATTTCTGTCATGTCGCTTTGAAATGCAAATTCATAACGAATATCAGAAACATAGGCTTTAAGTCGCATCTTTAAATAAGATCGATGCTCTTTTACTTCATTGATAAAAACAACAGCAATGGGCTTGTTCAAGTAAATGTATTGAGAAACTTGTGCTGCCTCTATAGCAAGTTGCCTGGCTTTATTGGTGTCTACATCAATGGGTAAATATACTTCAGCCACAACTTGGCAGTTGGCCTCTCCTGCATTGGAGTTAGAAACGGCTTTATTAACTACTTCGGCATTTGGTATGGAGACCAAAGAGTCGTCTTTGGTAACAATTCTGGTAGAGCGCAAACCAATCTCTTTTACTTCACCGTAGTGTTCTCCAACTTCAATTTTATCACCTACCTGAAAGGGACGATCAAATAGAATCATAATTCCTCCAAATATGTTTTTTAGAATGTCTTGGGCAGCAAATCCAATGGCAATTCCTACTGATGCTGTTACCGCAAATATGGTTTGGATTGGAGGTTGAAAAACCCCTTGAATTACGATAATTAATACAATAACCCATGATAGAATTCGAACAACTGGAGCTATGCTTTTGAGTGTCATTCTATGCTTTACAGAACGTTCAGCAAAACGCTCAATGATGATGATGACGACTTTTATGACAAAATGAGCAATTAGAATAATGATAAGTGACCAAATCACTTTGCCCCACGAAAGCAAATCTTTTAAGCTGGGAGTATCCTTTTTCTCTTCATTTAAAGAATCACTGACTTCCTTAATTTCAGCAGAAAGTGAATCTAAAGCTTGTTGAGTGACACTGCTTTTCGCAGTATCTTCATTGGATTTAGATGTGTCCTTAGCTTGTTCAACGGCTGAATCTAACTTTGGGGCAGCTTGAAAAGTTTTGGATTTATCTGCAACCTTAATCGAAGAGTCAAAACCTAAAACACTTGTGGTGTCTGCTGCAATGGCTGTTGAATCCTGAAATGGGATTTGAGCAAGCAGAATATTAGCAACAAGCAGGAGATATGTGAAGAACAGCTTTCTCATCAATGCAGAATGTTTTTTTGTTTTAACACATTCACGGTTTGTCGATACAAAAGTCGATTGATGTAGTATCTGCCTTCGGTTATCTTTAATACTCCATTATCTTCCAATACCATTAAAGTCATTTTACTTTGTTTTTGACTTTGGTGAAACAACTGTGCGTGTTCTTCTATATTTAAGCTATCATGAATTAATAGATTATGCAGTGTGAAAATATATTGGTCATTTAAATTTCGCAAAAAGTCAAACTGCATGTTTTTTAGTTCTCCAATATGTATGGTGTTGTTTTCAACTTTTTGAGTTGACCTAATCCAATAAAGTAAGGCTAAGCTAATGTTACTTTGAGCAAAAGCATTTAAGCCATCAAAAAATTTGTTTTTTAAATAAGCTTGTTGCTCTTCTTCCGTTTTACGTTTAATTTTTCGTTCTTCAGATCTGCTTTCAAAGGAAGCTTCAAAAGTTAAATTGTAACCACTTACTCGATGTCTCTTCATAATAAGTTGTACGATTTGTTCTTCACTTAGCGTTTTTAAAACAATTGGGTGTTTGAAATAACGCTGTATGCTAATTGTCCTTTCTAAGTATCGCCATGTGTAGGTGGATATTTCTGTACACCAAAAGACCTTTTTTGAAGTTCGAGACATGAGTTCAAACAAGAGATTTAAGGCTTCGAACCCATTTAATTTTTTAAGAAAAAAGTGTTGAACATCCTCTAAAATGATTATGTCAATTGAGCTTTCCATCAAATAATTGCTCAAACTGTCTATGTCGTTTAGTTCTGTCTTTCCTAGCAAGATATTGAAAAAACTAAAAAAGTCATGCTTCGAAGAATAAGCTTCAAAAAACTTCTTGCGAATGATTTTATTGGCGTCTTTTCCTTCAAGGAAAAAATTGATTAAACTGCTTGCTCCACTTCCTTTTTCACCTATAATACAACAATTTGAAAATTGACCTTCTTCCCAGTTTTTATAGGCGTTTTTCAGACTTTCTAATTCTTTTGAACGACCTTCAAAAAATGTATCTTCAGTAAGTGGCTCTACTCTATAAAGTCTGCGATAAACATATGGAAGCTTCTCAATGGCAGCTTCCGATTTGGATAAAAACTCACTTAACTCTGCAGTTAGTTCTTGTTTTTCATCAATGATACCAAACTGCTTTAATAGCTTTAATAAATAATGACTTAGCTTATTAAGCTTTGCTTTGGCAAAACGATAAGTAGTCGGTACAACGGTTCTAATGTTGTTGATGATGTTTTTTCGGTATGTCTTTGTTTTTTCAATTGCTCTCGCTTTTGTCAATTGAATTCTTAAAGCCGTAATGTTTTCATTATCAGTCAACTTGATGAGTTCTGAGTTGAAATCGTCAATGTAGTCTCTCAGCTTTGTATTTATCAGTTCTTGAATACTTTGCAAATCTTTCTGAAGCACTTCTACTTTAGCCTTGCTTCGCTCAACTCCATCAATGGCAATTTCTTTAATATTTTCGGAGCTTTCTTGAGCTGAACTTAAGGCGGAGTCAAGATTATAATCGATTATTCCTCCAAACTCTTTAATTTCAGTTTGAAGCTTTTCAATTCGAGCAATCAAATCTGTTTTAATGCGCATATTGCGTTCAGAAAACTTCTTAAATGCATCAATTAGAACTAATTCTCTGGGGTTGAAATGACTGAGGTCACTCTTGCTGATAGGAGCATTGTATTCATTTCTTCCATAAATAATCCGCTTATCTTTCATGCGGTTTATTTGGTCCTTTATTTTTAACTCTAATCGGTCGAGTAAATAGGGTAAATTTTGATTGTAAAGAGATTCAATGGTTTGAGGAATTACTACGCTTTCAAGTTGATATTTTAATCTTTTCTTTTCAGTTAAAAGAATTTCTTCTACTTGTTTTGCCTCTATTTTATTGATGTCAATTTTTGACACTACTTCGTTTAAGAGGCTTGTAATCTCTTGAATATTTTCTTTAAGAGTCTTGCTAATTCTCAGCTTACAACTGTTTTGTAAGAGGAAAAATTGAAGTAAGCTGTTGTATTTTAAGTGATAGAATTCAATATCCAGTTGAAAGTCATCAAGTTGAGCGAAAAGGGTGTTTCTCCATCCATTAAACAATCGTAAGTGACCATTTTGATAGTTCTTTTGACCAGCCAGTATTTTACTATCAGAAAATTCCAATCGACTCAACTCAAAAGTGTCCACCTTTGATGCAGCCTCTTCATATTGTTGAATTAATGAGGAAATGGTTTCATTGACTTGTATTTCCCATTGCTTAAACTTTTGGTTTAAGTTCTCAATTTTTTCTTCAATTCTATTCCGCTCTGCTATACCATCAATATGTTCAAGAAGTTCTTTTGCACCTTCTTTGTTTTCTATAAACTGGCTTACTTCAATATTTATATCCCGATCGATGCTCCATTTTAAATTAAGAGCATCGCATTTTAATTCTTGGAGTTCCTTAAAAATAGGAAGCTCAAGTAAGATGAATTGATTTAAAAAGTAATGGTGCATCAAGTTTCTAACTGGAACTTTTTGCGACCATCTTTTTATGGGCTTTTTCTCTTTTCGAAATAGGTTGGCAGCTTTTTGAGGAATTCTACTTAATAAAAAACAGAAATGTTTAAATGGTTTTAAACTTGCTACCCAAGCACTGTCTCCTGTAATGGGTTTAAAACGATCTAAACTTTGTTCAACTTCAACTTCTGTTTCTTGTTGTTTTAAAAAATGGGTCCCACTTTCATGAAAAGCTTTAAATTCTTCTTCAAACAGAATTTCACGTTTCTCAGGAAATTCTTTGTCAAGAAGCTGATAAAGAGTTGTCTTTAACCAATCCGTTTCGTTAATGTATTTGGGCATTTCCTTATCACTATCCAGTCGGTTAAGCTTTTGATGATAAGTTTCATAAATTTCATCAGTCTTGCGAAGTAGCTCTTGCTGTAAACGAATTTCTTCCTTGAGTTTTGCTAAAAATGGTTTAGCAAAAACTTCCGCAATTTGCGCTTGATCAATATTAGGAAGACTCTTCATGTAGCAGGTTTGAATTGCAGAAAGATAATTATATTTCTTGATTTATGAGCGCTTATTAAGACGATAAGAAAAGCCTAAAGAAAGGAATAAGTCCTTTTGTTTAGGTCCAAATTCACCGATACAATTGTTTCCATATCCTGCAAAAATATCTAGCTGAAAATCAGGGTTTAACAAGTATCCCATTCCTAGGTCAAACAAAAGATTGATATTGTCTTCTTCTATATCGCCGAATGCTTCTCCAACGACTCTAAGTTTTTCGCTAGCTCTAAAATTTAAACTGCTAATGTAAAATATGTTGGTTTTGCTTTGGTCGGTGAGCCATCGAAAAGCTATATTGGTGTTGAGCCAGAAATGGTTATTAATTCGATGACTTGCAATCAGTTTAAGTTCAGTATTTAAATTTTCTGTTTCAAAACTTCCTGAGCCCCCACTTGTAGCCGTAAATTGAACGGCGAAAGCTGGTAGTAAATTTCGCTGTTCAAAAAGTGATTGCCGAAAGCCAAAACTAAAGTTGGTAAAACCACTTTGATCTCTTTGAAGCGATTCAATGTTGGTATCCAATTGGTGGTCAAATTGATAGCCAAATCCAAAACGAAGCTCGAAGTCTTCTTTTACTCCAAATCGAAACTGATTATTGGTTTGTAAAAATTCCCTTTCATACTCATAGTCTTCAAAATTGGTAGTCTGATTTTGAAAATTAAAGCCACTCTGAAGTTGATAGATATGTTTTCCTACGGCATTAGTTCCATTTGCTTTTCCGGGCCTTCCGGTTGCTATTGTTTCAGCAAACTGAGCGTAACTGTTATAATAGCTTGTGCAAATTAATAGGAATAGACTAATTAGAAAACGAAAATTAGAAAAGTTCAATACCTGTATAATTATAGGGGGTAATTTGTTTTAGTTCTGTTTTAATGTCTTCATTTACATTTAATTGCTCTATAAAAGAGGCGATCGAACTTGAAGTTATTTTTTCATTCTTTCTCGTTAATTCTTTTAGTGCTTCGTATGGTTTTGGGAACCCTTCTCTGCGTAATACAGTTTGGATTGCCTCTGCCACAACAGCCCAATTGTCTTCTAAGTCTTGTTTGATTTTTTGTTCATTAATCAACAGTTTGCTTAAGCCTTTTTGAAGAGACTTAATTGCCAATAGACTGTGAGCAATAGGCATTCCTACATTTCTTAGAACGGTAGAATCAGTTAAATCTCTCTGTAATCTGCTAATGGGTAATTTGGCAGCCAAATGCTCGAACAAAGCGTTTGCAATACCTAAGTTTCCTTCAGAATTTTCAAAATCAATAGGGTTAACCTTATGGGGCATTGCGGAAGACCCTACTTCACCTTCTTTGATTTTTTGTTTGAAATAATCCATAGAAATGTAGGTCCAAACATCTCGGTTTAGATCAATCAAAATGGTGTTGATTCGTTTTAACGCATCAAAAAGACGTGCTAAATTATCATAATGCTCTATTTGAGTAGTTGTTTGAGAACGAATTAAACCTAAGGTGTCATTGACAAATTCATTGGCAAATTCCACCCAGTCAATTTCTGGATAGGCCACATGATGAGCATTAAAGTTTCCGGTAGCACCACCAAATTTTGCAGAAAAAGGCGTGTCAATTAAGCCATTGTATTGCTCTTTCAAACGCTCTGCATAAACCATAATTTCTTTTCCAAGTCGAGTAGGAGAGGCGGCTTGTCCGTGTGTTCTAGCAAGCATTGGTATGTCTTTCCACTCGTAGGCAAAGGCATTTAATTCAGAAATGATTTCATTTAATTCAACTAAAAATACATCTTCAATGGCATCTCTTAAACTTAAAGGTATAGCGGTGTTGTTTATATCTTGAGAGGTTAAGCCAAAGTGTATAAACTCTAGCTTTTCTTTCAAGTCGGTATTTTCAAGTTTTTCTTTAATAAAGTATTCTACGGCTTTAACATCATGGTTGGTTGTCTTTTCAATTTCCTTAACTCGTTTAGCATCTTCTTCATTAAATTCAACATATAGCTTTCTAAGTTGCTGAAAATGTTGTTCCGTCACACCCTGAAGTTGAGCTAAGGGGATTTTGCACAATGCGATGTAATACTCTACCTCAACACGAACTCTATACTGGATTAAAGCGGCTTCAGAAAAATACTTTCCTAGCGCATCTACTTTATTTCTATACCTACCATCTATAGGTGAAATGGCATTTAAGCTGTTCATAGTCATAATCGTATCTTAAAATGTTTTTTCTACTTCCTTTTTTACAAAATCCATTAATTCACTCACATAAGCTTGTGAGAAGTCAAATTTGATTCCTGCCGTTTCATAGATTTCACCGATTGAACGAGTGTAGCCTAATGATAAGGCGTTTTTATAATCTTGAATTGCCTTTTGTGGGTCTTTTCTAAAATTTCTCCAAACTGCTATTGCTCCTAATTGGGCCATCCCATATTCTATGTAATAAAACGGAACTTCAAATAAATGAAGCTGTTTTTGCCACAGGTTTTTCTTAGACTCCTCTTGGCCATTCCAATTGACGATATTCGAACCAAATTCATTAATAATATTTAGCCATGCAGTATAACGTTCTTCGCTTGAATGGTTTTTATGGGTGTAAATCCAATGTTGAAATTTATCTATGGCAGCAACCCAAGGCAATGTGCTAAGTACGTCCAGCAATTGGTCTCTTTTGGCACGTTTCAAATCTGCTTCATTGTCAAAATATACATCCCAATAATCCATGCTAATTAATTCCATGCTCATCGAAGCTAATTCGGCCACTTCTGAAGGTGGACTTTTAAATTCTACTAATTCAAGAGGTTGTGCTAAAACAGAGTGAACAGCGTGGCCACCTTCGTGAACCATAGTAGTTACATCTCGCATAGAACCTACTGCATTCATATAAATGAATGGCAAGCCTGATTCGTAGAGTGGATAGTTGAATCCACCCGGAGCTTTGCCTTTTTTAGAGTCTAAGTCTAAATGATTCTTCTCTTTCATTGCTCGCAAGCAATCTCCAAAAAATGGATCAATTTGGTCGAAGCATTTTATTGTTTTGGCTAGTAAATCATCTCCGTTTTTAAATGGTTTAAGTGGCTCTTGTCCACTAATGTCAACTCCTGTATCCCATGGTTTTAGCGTGTCTAAAGCCAAAAGTTCACAACGCTTCATATCCAAATAATCTTGAATAGGCGTGGCAGCTTGTTTTATAGAGAGGTGAAATTTTTCGCAATCGGCAACCGTGTAATCAAAACGTTGCATGGCTCTGAATTTATAGTCTCTATAGTTTTCAAAACCTGCATTTTCAGCTACTTCTTGTCTTAAGGCTATGAGGTGATCAAAAAGTTTGTTTAATTCTTCTTTCTCCTTTAATCTTCTTTTTTGAATGAGCTCATAAACGTCTTGCCTTTCCTCCCTATTGGTGCTTTTTAAAAACTTGGCAGCTTGCTGAATTGTATATTCTTGGCCTTTGTATTCAATGCTCATTTTAGCCGAAATAGCCCCAAATTTTTGTCCCTCTTCTTCTAATTGAGTAAACAAAGGAATGTTAACTTCTCGGAATAGTTCAATCTGTGTTTGACAAGATTTAAGGAGATTCTCATAATCTTTTTCCTTTAGGCTATCTTTTAGCGGAGAGCTGTATAACTTTTTGTTTAGCTTGTCTTCAAATGGGGCTAGTTTAGGGTTTATTTCTTGAACAAAATATTGGAATTCTTTTTGAAATGTTTCATTTTCAGTATCAATGTTCATACGTATATACCGCCAAGCAAAAGCTTCAGAAAGAACGGAAGATAGTTCACTTCTATCTTTGAGCCATTGTTTTAAATGAGTTGTGCTTTCAATTTTTCGATCTAAAAGTTGCTGATAATATGGCTCTATTTTATCCCAGCTAAAAGTTAAATCTTGAGCAACAAAGTTTCGGTCTAATTTAGGGGAGCTGATAGCCATATTATTCTTCCTCGTCTTTAGATTGTTCCTTTGCCTTCTTTTTAGTTGGTGCCTTTTTCTTATCTGCTTTTTCGTTTTCTTCCCTTACTTTCGTTTCTAAAAGACCTTTATCTAACAACAAGTTATACCATTGGTAAACCTTTTTAATGTCCGAGTTGTAAACCCGGTCTTCATCAAAGTTGGGTAATACTTCTTTAAAGGATTCTTTCAGCTTATTGGCACTTTCTTTATGAGAGGTTGCTTTACCTCCTTTGAAGTGTGAACTCATTTTTTGAAATACTTCAGAAAGTAATACATCTTCTTCATAGGTGTAAATACTAATGTCTTCTAAGGCACTAATTCTTTCTGTTCCCATTACAGGAAAACGCTTACCATCGACTAGCGATTCAACAATGATTCCTGTTCTGCTTTGACTAACTATTTTGGAAAGTCCCGGCTTTCCTGCGATTGAGATAATTCTACTTAATTCCATTCAATTATTTTAAAGAGTTCAAAAATAAGGATTAAGTAGAGCAAAAAATAAACAACAAATGAGCAACTAATAGTGGAAAAAAAGCGTCAGCCTTAATGTTAATATTTGTTTACTTTAGTAGGCTGGGATATAAATCATTTCAATGAGAAAATCATTACAGTTCGCGAGCATTATTGCTTTTCTTTTTCTTGCAACTCCAATTCAATCCTTTGCAACCCATATTATGGGTGGAGAGATTACATGGACTTGTCTTTCCGACGGTCGATATGTATTTCGTTTTTCAGTATATCGAGATTGTAGTGGAGCTTCTTTAGCTCCAAGAGGTCCATTGGTTATTCACAACTATCCATCAGTGGGTCAGTCAAGAACCATTGCGTTGCAGAATGAATATAATTTAAACGCTACAATAGATCGAGATATTTCGCCTGAATGTAGACCAGGTGGGACTACTTTTAGCTGCGCCAATGGTGATGATGAGTCAGTTTTTGAATACATTCGAGAATCTGATCCCGAGCGTTTATTAGGAACACCACCACCTCAGGGTTGGATTATTACTTACGATGATGTAGCGAGAAATAGTAATGATAATATCCAAGGAGAACCTGGTATTACCTTACGTGCAAAAATTTTCCCATTTTCTGGCTCAGTTGCAGATACCTGTATAGACAATTCTCCCCAATTTAGAGAAGAAGCGACAAGCTTACTGTGTTTGGGAAGTGCATTTACGTATAATCATAATGCGTCTGATATAGAGCTTGATTCACTCGCATATTCTTGGGCTCGTCCACTAAACGCTGTAAATACTAGTGCTGCATACAATGAAGGTACTAATCCCACTTATGTCGGCTATCAGGCTGGGTATGGTTCCGGTACTGCGGGTCAGCCAAGTCCCTTTCCTGGATTGAGTCAAGATCCACGAAATGTTCCTGCAACGCTAAATTCAAGTACAGGAGAGATTTCTTTAACTTCTTATACATCTGGAAAGTATGTTTCTGTGGTTCAGGTTTCCGCTTACAAATGTGGAGAATTGGTAGCAGAAATTTACCGAGAGTTACAATCAAACATTGCCGCTAACTGTGCTGTTAATCAAGATCCATTTGTAAGACCTCCCTTTAATAGTTTTACCAGTTATAGAGATACAGTAAGGGCGGGTGACCTTGTTCAATTCAACTTACAAATTACTGACTTTCCGGGGGCAGGAAACCCCAATAATGATTCCGTTTTTGTGAGTGCCACAGGTTTCCAGTTCGGAGCAAATTTTACTAACCCAAATGCTGGTTGTGCAAACCCACCTTGTGCGGTTCTAAGTTCGCCTTTGCCTGATAGTGGCTTATTTGCCGCTCCTAACAAAACTTTTACTTGGCAAACAGATTGTAATCATGTCGCTTTTTCAGATGGATGTGTCTCACTTGAGAATACCTATAATTTTGTTATTCGAGCCACTGATGACGCTTGTCCAATACCTGGACAAACCATTGCTACCATTTCAATTACTGTGCTTGCTGATTCTGTGATTTTATCTCCTTTGATTAATTGTGTAGATGTTCAGGCAAATGGTGATGTGAATTTAGACTGGAATACAACCCCAGATCCTAATAATTCATTTACCGCTTGGATGATTTACTCTGCCACCAATGAAAATGGGCCTTACACGATAATAGATAGTGTTAAAACTTACAACCAAACTACGTATACCCATGTGGGTGCAGGTGCAGATTCACAGCGTAGGTGGTATTTTATTCGAAGTCGATCAGGTTGTAAAGGAATAGTTCAGAATGTTGCTAGAGACACGGTTTCTACCATATTCTTACAATCAGTTCTTGATCCAACATGTGTTGGCATTGATTGGAATTCACTTTCAAATCCGAATCCAACAGGTTCTGCCGCTTCTTATAGGATATTTAAAGAGTACCCCATTGGTACAGGTATGAATTTTTTGCAGACTTCAGGAGTGACTAGCTTTTGTGATGTGTTTGCTGCCTGTGAGGATTCAGTTGCTTATCGAGTTGAACTACAGAATAATACGGAAGGGTGTACGTCTAGTTCAAATATTATCGGCTTTAGGTTTGATAGAAAACCACAAACGAACTTTTCATTTCCTAGTAATACTTGTTCGGGCCCAATTCCATTCACCAATTTAACTACAGCTCAAGGAGGAAATTTGACGTACACATGGGATTTTGGAGATGGTTCCCCAACATCCAATTTACAGAATCCAAGTCATACCTTTAGTGGAATTGGTCCATTTACGGTTAGTTTAACTGCGAGCTCAGGACCGGGATGTGATTCTACATTTACCCAACAAGTGACTTTAGGACCCGATGTAGATGCAGGTCCAGATGTTGATATTTGTCCAGGTGGGAGTGTAAATATTGGAGGAAGTCCAACAACTTCTGCAATCAATCCAATTTATCAATGGACACCTGCCACTGGTTTAAGTAATACATCTTCACCTAATCCTTCAGCTTCACCTGCAAGTACAACTACTTATACCGTGAGAGTAACCGATTTAAATGGTTGTACAAACACTGATCAAGTTTTAGTAACTGTTAATGCATTTCCAACAGCAGATGCAGGAGGAGATAAAATAATTTGTGAAGGGAGTTCTGTTTTACTTGGAGGAACACCTACAGGGCCTGCTTCTGCAACTTATTTATGGGATAATGCCGGAAGTTTAGATGATAACACTTTAGCAAATCCAACAGCAAGTCCAACAACAACTACGACTTATACGGTGACAGTTACAAATGGAGTAAATTGTACCGCTACTGATCAAATTACAATTACGGTAGATCCACAGCCTACAGCTGATGCAGGTGTAGATGTGAATATATGTCTAGGACAAAACGTTCAAATTGGTGGAAGTCCTACTTCGACTACGGGAAGCGCCTCATTTACTTGGGACAATGGAGCTAGTCTTTCAAATGCTGCTGTAGCGAACCCAATTGCGAATCCTTCGGTGACAACAACTTATACTGTTACGGTTACGCATCCTAATGGCTGTACAAATACAGATCAAATTGTAGTTACAGTTGGTAATTTACCAACTGCAGATGCGGGAGCAGATCAATCTTTATGTGTTGGAAATTCAGTGATTATAGGAGGAAGCCCAACTGGTGGAGTTGGTTCTACTTACTTATGGGACAATTCAGCAACATTAGATGATAACACCTTGGCCAATCCTACAGCAACGCCTGTTAATACTACCACATATTCGGTTACTGTTACAGGAACAAATGGTTGTACAGCTGTTGATCAAATGGTTGTGAATGTTAATTCTTTACCAAATGCAGATGCAGGAGCAGATCAATCAGCATGTATAAATTCAACGGTGGTTCTTGGTGGTTCAAATGTAGACCCAGGTGGAACTACTTATAGCTGGTCTCCATCAACTAATTTATCAAGTAGTACTGTTAAGAATCCAACTTTGACAGTAAGTGGTACACAAACTTACACAGTAACTGTGACTGCACCTGGGACTGGATGTACAGCAACTGATCAAGTAACTATTACTGCATTTCCTCAAATAAATGCCGATGCAGGCGCTGACCAAACCATTTGTTCTTTGCAATCGATTCAAATTGGTGGAACCTCATCTGGTGGAACAGCACCATTAACCTACGCCTGGGATAACGGAGCAACTTTGACCAATACTTCTATTCAGAATCCAATCGCTAATCCAACTTCGACAACAACATATACATTAACTGTTACAGATAATAACGGTTGTACGGAGACAGATCAGATGACTATTACTATAAATAGTTTACCTACTGCAGACGCTGGAGCCGACCAAACGATATGTGAAGGGGAGTCGATTCAAATTGGAACGCCATCTATAGCAGGTGAGACTTATGCATGGGATAATGCAGCAAGTTTAGATGATAATACCTTGGCACAACCAACGGCCAATCCGGTAGTTACCACTACGTATACAGTAACCGTATCAAATGGAAACGGTTGCACAGATACCGATCAAATGACTATCACTGTGAATCCCGCACCCAATCTAGACGCGGGCCCAGACCAAACGATATGTGACGGAGAGAGTGTAGTGATAGGAGGAAGTCCAACATCGAGTACAGCAGGAGTAAGCTACTTATGGGACAATGCAGGGACATTAGATGATAATACCTTAGCCAATCCAACAGCAAATCCGAGTGTAACAACAACCTATACAGTTACTGTAACAGATGGTAATTTATGTACGAGTACCGATCAAGTACAAGTGATTGTAAATAGCTTGCCAACGGTTGATGCGGGAGCAGATCAGTTTATATGCGATGGCGGAACGGTTCAAATAGGAGGAAGTCCGACAGGGCCTGCAGGCTCAACTTACCTGTGGGATAATGCAGGAACTTTAGACGATAATACCTTATCCAATCCAACTGCTAATCCAACCGTAGCAACTACTTACACCGTTACAGTAACAAACTTAGATGGTTGTACAGCAACAGACCAAGTATTAGTAAGTGTAGGAATACTACCCAATGTAGATGCCGGCGCTGACCAAACGATATGTGATGGAGAGAGTGTCCAAATTGGAGGCAGTCCAACTTCAAGTACAGCAGGAGCAACATACTTATGGGATAATGGCGCCACCTTAGATGATAACACCTTAGCCAATCCAACAGCGAACCCAACAAGTACAACAGTTTATACAGTAACAGTAACCGATGGTTCAGGATGTACAGACATCGATCAAATGACAGTAACCGTTTTACCTGTACCAAATGTAGATGCCGGTCCAGATCAAACGATATGTGATGGAGAGAGTGTAGTGATAGGAGGAAGTCCAACATCGAGCACAGCAGGAGTAAATTACTTATGGGA